>Ga0268386_10000049_pt1 | contig 61311 bp, 42 predicted proteins | sample RVTome_15_FD_200260 | JGI IMG/M metagenome (GOLD analysis project Ga0268386, IMG submission 200260) | Soil microbial communities from uranium-contaminated site in the Upper Colorado River Basin, Wyoming, United States - RVT150D86... ... | reverse complement strand
CCTTCGGGTTCGTCGCCGCCAGGCACTTCGTGATCGCCGCCGTCAGCGACGTCTTCCCGTGGTCCACGTGACCGATCGTCCCCACGTTCACGTGGGGCTTGGACCTGTCGAACTTCTCCTTGGCCATCGAATGCTCCTCGTTGGTTCAGCCTGCTAGCTCTTCTCGACCCTGCCCATGACGCGCGCCACGACCTCCTCGCTCACGCTCCGGGGGGCCTCCGCGTACTTCTCGAAATGCATGCTGTAGGTGGCCCGGCCCTGCGTGCGAGAGCGCAGCTCGGTGGAGTAACCGAACATGTTCGACAGCGGCACCATCGCGGTGATGATCTGGGTGCCGCCCCGTGAGATCTGCCCCTCCATGTGGCCGCGACGCGCGGCCAGGTCGCCGGTGACGTTCCCGGTGTAGTCGTCCGGTGTGACCACCTCGACCTTCATGATCGGCTCCAGGAGGACGGCCTGGGCCTTCTTGGCCGCGTCCTGGAAGGCCAGCGACCCGGCGATCTTGAAGGCCATCTCCGACGAGTCCACGTCGTGGTAGCTGCCGTCGTACAGCCGCACCTTGACGTCCACCATGGGGAAGCCGGCCAGGATGCCGCGCTCCAGGGCCTCCCGCACGCCGGTCTCGATCGGCTTGATGAACTCCCTGGGGATGGTGCCGCCCGTGATGTCGTTCTCGAAGACGAAGCCCTCGCCCGGGGCCGGCCCGATCTCGATGTTGCAGACGCCGTACTGGCCGTGGCCGCCGGTCTGCTTGATGTGCCGGCCCAGGCCCTTGGCGGTCTTGCGGATCGTCTCCTTGTAGGCCACCTGGGGCTTGCCGACGTGGGCCTCCACGTTGAACTCGCGCTTGAGCCGGTCGACGATGATCTCCAGGTGCAGCTCGCCCATGCCGGAGATCTTCGTCTGGCCGGTATCCTTGTCGGTCTCGACCTTGAAGGTCGGGTCCTCTTGCATCAGCTTGGCCAGCCCGGTGCCGAGCTTCTCCTGGTCGGCCTTGGTCTTCGGCTCCACCGCCAGCGAGATCACGGGGGCGGGGAAGTTGATGGATTCCAGCACCACCGGCTTCGTGGGATCGCAGATCGTGTCGCCGGTGATGACGTTCTTGAGCCCCACCCCGGCCGCGATGTCCCCGGCGTAGACCTCCTTGATCTCCTCGCGCTTGTTGGCGTGCATCTTCAGGAGGCGACCGACGCGCTCCTTCATCCCCTTGGTGCTGTTCAGGACCGTGTCGCCGGTCTTCACGTTGCCGGAATAGACCCGGAGGAACGCGAGCTGCCCCACGAAAGGGTCGGTCATGATCTTGAAGACGAGGGCCGAGAAGGGAGCGTCGTCCCTGGACTCCCGCGGCACCAGCTCGCCCGTGATCGGGTCGTTGGCCATCGTGGTGGGCACGTCCAGCGGGGAAGGCAGGTAGTCCACGACAGCGTCGAGCATCGGCTGGACGCCCTTGTTCTTGAAGGCCGAGCCGCAGATCACCGGGAACAGCTTCATGGCGATGGTGGCCCTGCGGATGCCAGCCTTGAGCTCTGCGACCGTGGGCGTCTCCCCCGCCACGTACTTCTCCAACAGGTGGTCGTCACCCGCTTCAGAAGCAGCTTCGGCCACCTTGTGGATCATCTCCTCGCGATGGTGCTTCGCCTCCTCCAGCATCTCGGCCGGGATCTCCTGCACCTCGTACTTGGCGCCCAGGGTCTCGTCGAGGTGGCGGTAGGCCTTCAGCTCGACCAGGTCGATGACACCCTGGTGTTGATCCTCCGCGCCGAGGGGAAGCTGGATGGGGACCGCGGACTTGGCGTTCAGCCGCTCGTGCATCGTCTGCACGCTGTGGAGGAAGTCGGCGCCCACCCGGTCCATCTTGTTCATGAACGCGATCCGGGGGACCCGGTACTTGTCCGCCTGCCTCCACACGGTCTCGGACTGCGGCTGCACGCCCGCGACCGCGTCGAAGACCGCCACCGCGCCGTCCAGGACGCGCAGGGATCGCTCCACCTCTGCGGTGAAGTCGACGTGGCCTGGCGTGTCGATGATGTTGATCCGGTGGTCCCGCCAGAAGCAGGTCGTGGCGGCCGAGGTGATGGTGATCCCCCGCTCCTGCTCCTGCTCCATCCAGTCCATGACCGCGGTGCCTTCGTGGACCTCGCCGATCTTGTAGCTGACGCCGGTGTAGTACAGGATCCGCTCGGTGGTGGTCGTCTTCCCGGCGTCGATGTGGGCGGCGATCCCGATGTTCCGGGTCTTCTCGAGCGGCGTCTGTCTCGGCATCGTGCTACCAGCGATAGTGGGCGAACGCCTTGTTGGCCTCGGCCATCTTGTGCGTGTCTTCCTTCTTCTTCACGGCGCCGCCCCGCATGTTGGCGGCGTCCAGCAGCTCCATGGCCAGCTTCTGAACCATCGTGCGCTCGGGACGCTTCCGGGCGAACCCGATGAGCCAGCGCAGGGCGAGGGACGTGCGCCGGGCGGGGTTCACCTCCACCGGCACCTGGTAGTTAGAGCCTCCTACCCGACGGCTCTTGACCTCCAGCGAGGGCTTCACGTTGTCCACCGCCCTCTTGAACACCTTCAGCGGATCTTCCTGGGTACGGGACTGGACCACGTTGAAGGCGCCGTACATGATCTGCTGGGAGGTGGCCCGCTTGCCCCCGTACATCATGGAGTTGATGAACTTCGTCACCAGGGCGCTGTTGTAGAGGGGGTCCGGAAGGACCTCCCGCTTCGGCACCGTTCCACGACGTGGCATCTCTGCTTGACTCCCTCTACCAAAAACAAACAGACGGCGCGCAGGCGCCGCCCGGACCCTGCCGGGCTCGACTCGCGTCCGTCTGAGGCCCTACTACCGCCCCAACCTCGAGGATCCTGGTCCCCCGGAGAACGTCAGCCATCGGGAGGCCTGATCTCCCCGACCGTGTCTCGCCGGCCGCCCGGCCGGCCGCTCTCGTCTATGTCTCCCCTACGCCTTGGGACGCTTGGCCCCGTACTTGCTCCGCCCCTGCTTCCGCCCCTGGACGCCCACGGCGTCCAGTGTCCCGCGCACGATGTGGTAGCGGACGCCGGGCAGGTCCTTGACCCGGCCTCCCCGGATCAACACGATCGAGTGCTCCTGCAAGTTGTGCCCGACTCCCGGGATATAGGCCGTGACCTCGATGCTGTTGGTCAGCCGGACCCGCGCCACCTTCCGCAGCGCCGAGTTGGGCTTCTTCGGCGTCGACGTGAAGACTCGGACACAGACTCCCCGCTTCTGCGGCGAGCCCTGCAGGGCCGGGCTGTCGGTCTTGGACTTGAGCCGCGACCGACCGAGACGCACCAGTTGGCTGACCGTGGGCACTCCAGCCTCCGAACCCTTTTTGATGGAGCTTCAGGGCGCTCACGATCGTCGAGCCAGCGGGATCGAACAGCGGCAGGAACGACCCGGGCGCCCCGGACGCCGGAACGGCGCGTCCACCGCAAAGGCAACCTTACGAGTGTATACGACTTTCCCGGGCTGTCAAGTGCGTGAGTGGCGTCGTGGCGTCCGTGGCGTCCCCGGCCAGGCCCCCATGTTACGCTTGCGGACCTTCGGGGGAGTCGAACGAGGGGGGTTGAACGAATGAGACGCGTGGCCCTGTTGGCCCTTCTGGGAGTCGTCGCCGGGCCGGCCGAGACCCGGGCGCAGGACGACCCCGCCCTGGCCCGCGCCCGCAATCTATTGAAGCAAACGGTCCTGGTGGACGGGCACAACGACCTTCCCTGGGCCATCCGGGAGTATTCCCAGGCGCCGCGCGACGTGGAGGCCTACGATCTCCGCACCCGCACGCCTGGCGACACCGACCTGGAGAGGCTGCGGGCGGGAGGAGTGGGCGCTCAATTCTGGTCGGTGTACATCCCGGGAGAGGACCAGGCCGCAGGCTACGCCAAGGTCCAACTGGAACAGATCGACATCGCACGCCGGCTCATCACGAAGTACCCCGAGCACCTGGGTCTCGCGCTGAGCACCGCGGACGTGGAGCGCGAGTTCGCGGGTGGGCGCATCGCTTCCCTGCTCGGCATGGAAGGCGGCCACTCCCTCGAGAACTCGCTGGGCGCGCTCCGGACCTACTACGACCTGGGGGTCCGTTACATGACCCTGACCCATGGCGTCACCCTCGACTGGGCGGACGCGGCGGGCGACACCCCGCGCCACGGCGGCCTGACCCGGTTCGGAGAGGAGGTGGTCCGGGAGATGAACCGCCTCGGGATGCTGGTGGACCTCTCCCACGTGACGCCGGAGACGATGGACGACGCCCTGCGCGTCTCGGAAGCCCCGGTCATCTTCTCGCACTCGTCGGCGCGTGCGATCTGCGACGTGCCCCGGAACGTGCCGGACGAGGTCCTCGAGAGGCTCCCCGGCAACGGAGGCGTGGTGATGGTCACCTTCGTGGCCGCCTTCGTCTCCCAGGAGTTCGCGGACGTCACCATGCCGGTCTGGGCCGAGTACAAGCGGCGAGCTCGCGGCGTCACGGACCCGGCCGAGCGCCAGCGCATCTACAAGGAGCTGTCCGCCCCGGTCAAGGTTCCGAGGGTCACCATCGGCCAGGTGGCGGACCATATTGAGCATATCCGCAGGGTCGCGGGAGTGGACCACGTCGGCATCGGCGGGGACTACGACGGAAACGACCGCTGGCCGGAGGACCTGGAAGACGTCTCCAAGTACCCCAACCTGTTCGCGGAGCTGATCCGGCGCGGCTGGACCGACGCCGATCTCAGGAAGCTCGCGGGCGGGAACCTGCTGCGGGCGTTCCGCGGGGCCGAGGCGGCCGCCAAGAGGCTCCAGGCCGCCCGACCGCCGTCGACGGCCACGATCGACGGGCTCGACGTGCCCTCGGCACGCTGAGGCAGGCCTGCGTGGGCCCGACGGCTCCGAGGCGGCGGCGGGCAGCGGCGACCTGGTCGGTCGGAGTCCTGCTGACCGCCGGTGGCTGCGGGTTGTTGCAGGAGGGCCGGCAGCACTCGGAGACGTTCCTTTCGCCCTTCGACCTCCTCGTCCTGCGGGACCGCAGCCTGTCATGGTTCGCACGAAGCCCCGCTCCCGGGTACGAAGTCGTCGAGTCCACGCTGAGCCTCGTACGCGGCGAGATCACCCGCAACGGCCCCGGCGGGACCGGCGAACGGGTGGACGTGGTGACCGCCTACATGGATACCCTCCGGGAGGGAACGCAGGTGCGGGTCCAGGCGATCAGCTACGAGCTGCGGGGCGGCCGGCGCGAGCGGGCGGACCAGGTCTCGTTCGACGCCGTCCAGGACGCCCGAAGCCTGGTGGACTTCCTCATGGACCGGCGCGCCGAATGACCGCCGGCTAGCCTCACCGCCGGCACTCTTGACGGCTCAAGCCACGGAGACGGAAGCGCAGCCCGCGGCGGAAGACACCTGGACGCGCGCCGGCATCCTCTCCGCGAGCTCCGGGATGTGCGTCACGACGCCCACCATCCGCTCGCCGCCCTGGAGCGTCTCTATAGCCGCCACCGCTACCTCGAGGGCCTCGGCGTCCAGCGTGCCGAACCCTTCGTCCAGGAAGAGGCTCTGGAGGGACTCGCTGGAGCGCCCGTCCGGGCTCAGCTCCGCCAAGCGGCCTGCCAGCGCCAGCGCCAGCGAGAGGGACGCGAGGAACGTCTCCCCGCCACTCAGCGTCTTCACGGACCGCCGGACGTCACCGTTCCAGTGGTCGAGGACGCAGAAGTCCTGGCCGTCGAACTCCAGCGAGTAGCGTCGCTGGGACAGCGTCTTCAAGTGCCGCGAGCCGTCCTCCGCGAGCACCCGCAGGGCCTCCTCCTGGACGTAGGCGAGGAATTGGTTGGCCTGGAGGTGGTGGGCCAGCGACGCCGACAGGGCCGCATCCGCCTCCAGCGCACGGCGGCGCTCGCCCAGTTCCTCCGCCCGGCACACGGCCGCCTCCAGCGTCGCCACGTCCCTTTCCAGGCCGGCGCGGCGGGCGTGAGCGGCGGTCAGGCACTTGTGCAGGCCCTGGCGTCGGGCTTCGAGGGCGTCCTGCTCGTCGGTTGAGTCCCTCGAGGCGGCGCGGCCGGCCCGAACGCCGAAGAGGTCACCTTCAGCCTGCTGCTCCAACGACCACCCCTCGAGGCGCGCGATCCGGCCAAGACGCTGCCCCTCGCGCCGCACGCGCACTTCGGACTGCCGGCACCGCGAGGCCAGCTCCGCGCGACGCTCCCGGGCCGTCTCGACCTGAGATCGGGCCGCGGCCGCCTCCGCTTCCAGCGCAGCCCTGTCGGACTCGAGGCTCCGCAGGTCGCTCCCCAGCCGCTCCCGGGCCAGCCGCGCCCGCTCCAGGGCCTCCCGCTCCCGCCGGACGTCCCGCAAGACACCGTCCGGGTCGCGGCCCCGTGCTGCGATGCCCGCTACGCGCAAAGCTGCGTCGCCGCGACCGACCGTCGCTCCGGCCTCCTTGCGGCGCGCCTGCAACCCACGGCACTCGACCTCGAGACGCTCGACTGCGCCGCTCAGCCGCTCCAACTGGACCCGCGCCGACTCCAGCTCGAGCCGCACGGCTTCGAAAGCGGCCTCCGCCCTTGCCAGCGAGGACTCCGCACCCGCGAGTACGGGGACGGCGCCGACGCGGACGGCGCCCAGCGGGCGCTCGCAAACGGGACACGGATCGCCGGGCTCGAGCCGGGCTCGGATCGCATGGGTGGCATGGCGGAGCCTGAGGCCGTCCAGGGTCTCGCGGGCCGTTTCGGCGTCGTTCCGGCCTTTCACCAGACGCCGCTCCAGCGTGGGTAGCCCCTGGATCGCCGCCTCCAATTCCCGGCGCCGGCCCCGCAGGGCCGCCTGCCCCTGAGCCACCTGGCGGTCGAGGCGGACGGAGGCTGCGACGGCTTCGACTTGATGCTCCAGCACGGGAAGGACCGCAGCGAGGGCGAGGAAGCGCGACTCGTCGAATCCGGCCGTCGCCAGCCGCTCCGCCAGCGCTGCGGCCTTCGCGTCCAACTCACCCCGGCGCACGACCGACTTCGCCAGCGACTGCTCCGCCACCGCGAGCCGCCGCCCCTCCGACCCGAGCTCCTCGGCGAGCGTCGCGAGGTCCGCGCGAGCCGTCCGTAGCCCCTGGGCCAGCGAGAGGCCCGCGGCTAGCGCAGCCTCCGCACGCTCGAGCCCGGCCAGCTCCTCCGTCACCTGCTGAAGCTCCGCCCGGCGCGCGGCCAGCTCGGACTCGGTCGCGAACGCGAAGTCGGCGGCGAGTTGGCCGGCGACGAACTGCGCCTCGCGGCGGGCCTCCGTGGCCTGCCGGTTCACGACGGCGTGCATCCTCTCGAAAACGCCGAGATCGAGCAGCGACACCAGGATCTTGCGACGCTCCTCGGGCCTGCCCTTCAGGAACGCGTCGAACTGCCCCTGCGGCAGCACCACCGAGCGCGTGAACGCGTCGTAGTCCAGCCCGACGATCCGCTCCACTTGCTCCTGAATGTCCCTGACCCGGTCGGCGAGGGCGGTGGAGCCGCCGTTCACCAGGCGCTCGAGCCGGGCCTGCGACGCACCCACCTCCGGTATGGTCCGCACGACCCGGTAGCGCTCCGGACCGACCTGGAAGTCCAGCCGCACCGACAGGCGGTCGGCGCCGTGGCTGATGAGCTGCCTGGACCGGTCGCCGACGCGCGGGACTTGCCCGTAGAGGGCGAGGACCATGGCGTCGATCAAAGACGACTTGCCGGCTCCGGTCGGGCCCGTGATCGCGAACAGGTCGAGGCCGGAGAAGTCCACCAAGGCCCGGTCCCGGAACGACGTGAATCCCTCCACCTCCAAGAGAAGGGGCCTCATGTCCCTGTGGCCTCGTCGTGGGCGTGGCGGAACAGCTCCATCATCGCCGGGCTGGGATCGACGCCGTGCCTCTGCCGGTGGAAGCCGGCGAAGAGCTCCGCAGGGCCGAGATGCCGAAGCCGCCCGACCGCGACGGGCTGGGGGAGCCGCTCGTAGACCGGGACGACATCGACGGCGCCGGGCAGGGCCTCCCGCACCTGCTCCGCGAGCCCGGGCAGAGGACCGTCCACCTTGACCCGGACGCGCAGGTGGTCGCCGCCGACCTCGGCGCCGAGCCCCCTCAGCTCCGCGAGCGTGCCCTCCACCTCGCGCAGGCGCCGGCCGGCATGGAGCGGCACCGACACGACCGACGCCTCGCGTCCGGGAGCGGCGTCGACCAGGAGCACCCGCTTGTCCTGCTCCCGTTCGCCGAAATCCAGCTCGATCAGCGAGCCGGAGTAGAACGTGCGCGAAGGTGCAGCGACCTCCTGCGGGCGGTGGAGATGGCCCAGCCCGATGTAGTGGACGCCCGATGGAAGCTGCCCGGCGCGGACGCCGTAGGCTTCCCCAAGATGGAGCGGCCGCTCCCCGGTACCCACCCGTGCCCCCGAGATGAGGACGTGGGCCAGGACGAGGTTCACGGCGTCCTTCGAGAAGCCAGCCGCCAGTACGCCGAGGATCTGCTCCAGCCGTCGGGCGTACTCGTCGTACCACGGTTGCTCGGGACCCAGCAACTGGCAGGCGTCGACGACCTTCCGCTCCGGGACGAACGGAAGGACCGCGACCTGGGCCGCCTGCCCGCCGTCGCGGGAAGGCACGTTGACGACACCGCCCTGCCCCGACGGCTTCGCCTCGGAGCGCACGAAGATCCGCAGCCCCTCGACGAGGCGCGAGAGGGCGCCGAGGCGCCTGGGGTGGTCGTGGTTGCCGGCGATGAGCACGCACGCGATCCGCTCGGGGACGAGCCGCGCCAGGAAATCGTAGACGAGCCGCTCCGCCTCGGGGGGTGGCGCGACGGAATCGAACACGTCCCCGGCCACCAACACGGCGTCCACGCGCCCCTCCACCGCGATCTGGAACACCTCGTCCAGCGCGGACGCGTACTCGTCCATGCGGGATCGCCCGCGCAACGACTTCCCGACGTGCCAGTCGGCCGTGTGGAGGAACCTCATCAGGCCGCCAGCTTAGGGGCGGGCCATGCCCTGGCAGGTCCATCAGCTCCCGGCACCCCATCCCGCCGGCGGAGCCCGGCCGACCCCGAGCCACCCGCGGCGGCGCCGAGGGTTCCAGGGACGCGATACGCAACTTTTAGGTTGCGCAATGAACCCAGCGGGCCTATGTTGCAACCAGGAGGTTGCATATGAAGGAGAGCTCGGACCGTATCGAGAAGACGGTCCTCGTCCGTGCTCCGCGCGAACGGGTCTGGCGGGCCCTCACCGACGCGCGCGAGTTCGGCGGGTGGTTCGGCGTCGACGTGGCGGGCGCGTTCGCGCCTGGCGCGAGGCTGGACATGACCGTGACCGCGCGCCATCCCGACCACGAGGGGTTGGCGTTCCCGGTCCAGGTCGAGCGGATGGAAGCGCCTCGCCTCCTGACGTGGCGCTGGCATCCCGGAGCGGTGCTGCCGGAGCCGGAGGCCGTCACCGAGCCCATGACCCTCGTTGAGTTCCGGCTGGAGGAGGTCCCCGACGGCACCCGGGTCACGGTCGTCGAGACCGGGTTCGACGCGATCTCGCTGCCGCGGCGGGCCCGCGCGTTCGAGGAGAACGACCGGGGCTGGACCGAGCAGGTCGGGAACATCCAGCGCCATGTCGAGGCCGCTGCCTAAGGCGGCCGGGAGCCCGGCGCCGGTATTCGCGGCTCTGGGGGACGAGACCCGGCTCCGCCTCGTCACGCGTCTCTCGCAGGGGGAGCCGCTGTCGATCGCCAGGCTCGCGGCGGACGAGCCGCTGTCGCGTCAGGCCGTCTCGAAGCACTTGCGCGTCCTCGCCGGCGCGGGAGTCGTGCGCGGCCGGCGGCACGGCCGCGAGCACCGATGGGAGCTGCAGCCGCAGCCCATCCTGGATGCCCGGCGGCTTCTCGAGCGTATCGCCACCCAGTGGGACGACGCCCTCGCGCGCCTGAAGTCGGCCGTGGAGCAGGGCGAGTAGGAGGGGGACCGGTCCGTTTGGACCATCGCCGGCGGGCGGCGGGATCCCGATGGTGGGACGGGTGGGACGGTGGACGCGGCTGGTGCGTCGACGCGGCATCTGGCGCGCCGCCGAGCTGTTCGCCCTGTCCGAGCCTTCTTCGCCAAGGCGGCGCCGGTGCGCCCTCGAGTTCCGGACCGCGGAGGCGGCAGGGACGGCGGACGCCATCCTGACGCTCATCGAGTTGCAGAAGCCGCCGCTCAGGCGGATCCCCTGACCCGGACGATTCCGCCACCCGGCGGGGCGGGGTCCCCCGGACCGAGGCCGCCTCCTGTGTTATTCAGGGGCCCATGATCTCGATCAAGGCCGCGCTCTCGCTCGCCGCCGCCATCCCCGCGCTCGTCCCCGCGCTCGTCCCCGCGTCGCCACGTCCGGTCCAGGGGGCCGAGGCTCCCGCCGGCGATACCGTCACCACCGAACGGCTGGTCACGGAGATCACCGGCTTCCTCGACGCCGAGGTCGCCGCCCATCTCTCCGCGGTACCGACCCTGAATCCGCCCCCCGCGCTCGTGTTGGGCGTGCCCACGAAGGGCGACTTCACCTGGGGCTCCTTCATGCGCGCGATCACCGACGTCGCCGCGCTCACCGGCAAGCGCGCCATCGCCGGCCGGGACGTCCCGGAGACGCTGGGCCGGCTGGGGCTGATCGAGGCCCGGCTGGGCGGCAAGACGTTCTCGCAGCTCGGCGCCGCGCTCGCCCTGCGCGAGTTCGGGACCGACCTCGAGGCCAACCCGCTCTGGCGAAGCCTCACGCGACCGGAGCGTCGGGAATGGCGGGAGCTGCTGGATCCCGGCCGCTTCTACGACCGCGAGAGGAAGCAGGTCATCGACCTTCCGGAGAACTACTTCGGCGTGGCGGCGCGGATCGTGACCATGGACCACCAGATGGGGCTCGTCGACCGCGACTTCGCGGACGAGCTGCTCGAGCGCGCGGCGGCCCAGTTCCGGCGCGGAGCGCTCTACACGGACGACTCCCTCCCCACCGGCCGCTTCGACCGCTACTCACAGGAGTACGCCCGCTTCGTATACGAGGCGGCGGGCAACGTCGGCCGCCGCGACGTGCAGGAGGCCGTGGCTCCAAGCCTCACCGCGGTGATGCGCACCTGGTGGGACCTCGTCTCGCCGGACGGCTACGGCTATCCGTGGGGCCGCACCATCGGCGCGATCGGGTACATGGACACCATGGACATCGTGGGCTTCCTGGCCGCGCACCCGAGGTTCCGACCAGCGCCCCTCAGCGACCTGGCGGGCGCCTACTGGGCGGCCTGGCAATGGCTTCAGGGCGACTATCGGCGCGACCGGCATCTCCTGGACATGTTCGGTTTCGGACGCGGCAACTACCACTACATGACGCCCGAGCGGCAGTGGCAGCAGACGACGTCGTTCATGGCCAAGGCCGCCGGTTCGCTGCGCCACCTGCAGGCCGCCCTCCGGCAGGAGCAGGTCGCGTCGTTCCCCGCGCGCCCCCCGCTGCCCGCGGTGGCTCGGTTCGAGTCGTTCCGGAAGGGCGACCGGCCGGCGGGGGTATGGCTCGTGCGCCAGGGGGCGCTGCGCTTCGCGCTGCCGTTCACGACCGGTCCGAAAGCGGGGATCGCCGACTACCTGCCCGCCCCTCACGGCCTGCCGGGCTTCGCCGTACCGGTCGAGCAGTTCCTGCCCGCGCTCGTCCCCTATCTGGAGCTGGACGACGGCCGCCGGATCGTGGCCGGCGACGGCGCGGACGTCATCGAGCCGTCAGCCGACGGGCGCGGCTTGCATGCGGTCTGGCGCCTCTGGACGGTCGTGGGAGGCCCTCCCGCCCGCCCGGTCGACGTGGGCCTGACGAGCACGGTGGACTGGGCCATCGATGGCGGCACGCTCGTGCGCAAGGAGACGATCGAGGCGGCGCGTCCGGTCGTCGTGCGGCGGTTCGAGGTGGCGCTTCCCACCACCGCCGGCGATCTCGTCACCCACTGGGACGGCAGCCAGCGGTTCGATCGACTCGTGGGAGACGAAGCCCGGTCCGAGGTGGTCGTCGAGGGCAGCTCACCGCTGGACGTGTCCGCGAAGGCCACCGGCGACTCCGCCGTCGGCCGCGGCGCCCGCGGGCCGGTACCGCTGATCCTCATGTATTCGGCCGAGAACCTCACCCTGGTCCCGCGCGAGCCGTTCACCTGGATCGTGCGGTACGACGTCCGGTGGCAGGCGCGGGCGGGCGAGGCGGCGAGCACGACGTTCGGAAACCGGTGAGCCTCCCGGTCGATCAGCCTCGGCGAGAACGGATTCACTCGGCCCGGATGGCCGCTAGAGGATCCACGCGGGAGGCGCGCAGGGCGGGAACCAGGCTGCCGGCCAGGGTCGCCGCGACCACGAGCACGGCGGCGGCCAGGAAGGTCCCCGCGTCGCGGGGGCTGACGCCGAACAAGAGGGCCTCGATCCCCCGTCCGGCCGCGTAGGCCAGCGACAGACCGAGGACCAGCCCAGCGGCGGCGAGGCGCGCGCCCTGCCTGAGCACGAGGCCGAGGACATCGCGGGGGCCGGCTCCCAGCGCGATACGGACGCCGAACTCCTGCGAGCGGCTCGAGACGGTGAACGCCAGCAGGCCATGCATCCCGATGCCGGCCAGGAGGAGGGCGAGCCCGGCGAACCCCCCCAGCACCCCGACCTGAACGCTGCGCGGCGCCGTCTCTTCATCCACGACGTCCTGGAGAGTGCGGACGTTCGCGATCGCCTGCTCGGGGTCGGCCGCGGCCACGATCCGCCGGATCGCGGGCACCAGGGTCTCGGGCTGCAATGTGGTTCGGACCAGCAGGTCCTTGGGCGTGTAGAACGGAAGCCCCCCGTCGGGTACCTGCTGGTAGGGAAGGTAGACCTGGGGCTCGCTGGTCCCCTCGAGGCCGCGGACCCTGATGTCCCCCACTACCCCGACCACCGTCCGTTCCTGGAACGCGAACAGGAACCGGCGTCCCAGCGGGTCCTGCCCGGGCCAGTGGCGCTCCACGAAGGACTCGCTGACGACCGCGACGAAGGTCTTCTCCCGAGTGTCGCCCGCGCCCACGTCGCGGCCCCGCCGGAGGGGTATGGCTGCGGTCTCGAAGAAACCGGGGGTGACGAAGCGCAGGCTGGCGGTGCTCGTCTCGCCGGGATCCTCGGGCCGGCCGTCGAGGGTGACGGTCCAGATCCCTCCGCGCATCACCATGGGCAGGAAGCTGACGTAGGCGGCCGCGGACACTCCCGGCAGCGACTGCACGCCCGAGACCACGTCGTCGTAGAACCGCTGCCGCCGCCCGGTCCTCTCGTATTTCGGCAACGGCAGCGCCGTGCGCAGCGTCAGGATCCCTTCGGCGCGGAATCCCGGATCGACGGCCTGCACCCGCCACAGCGCCCGGAGCAGCAGCCCGGAGCAGACGAGGAGGACGACCGACACGGTGACCTCGGACAGGACCAGGAGGGAGCGCACGCCCTCGCGCCGGCCTCCGATGCCCTCGCGCACACCCTCCCGCAGGCCGGCAACCGATCCCCGTCCGAACGCGCGGAAGGCGGGCATGACGCCGAAGCCGATCCCGGTCGTGAGGGTCATCAAGGCGCCGAAGCCCAGGACGCGGAGGTCGGCCTCGGGGACCTCCGCGATCGGGAGCGAGTGCGGCACCAGGCGCGCCGCGAGCGGAGTCGCGAGCGAGGCCAGCAAGACGCCGAGCACGCCCCCGGCCGCAGCGAGGACCAGGCTCTCGGTCAGGAGCTGACGGACCAGCCGCTCTCGTCCCGCCCCCAGGGCCGTCCGCACCGCCAGCTCCTTTCGCCGGAACAGCGCGCGGGCGAGGAGCAGGCTCGCGAGATTGGTGGAGGCGATCGAGAGGACGCACAGGGCGGCCCCGAACAGCGCCAGCACCAGCAGCCGCGACTGCTCGTTCATCTCGTCCCGCAGCCGCACGACGGTGGCGCCGGTGCGCGCGTTCTCCCTCGGATGGGCCCGCTCCAGCTGCGCCGCCACCAGGCGCATCTCCGCCCTGGCCTGTTCGAGCGACACGTCCGCCTTCAACCTCCCGACCGCGCGCAGGCGCCAGTCGGTCCGGTCCTCGTAGTCGGCCTCGCCCAGCCGCAGCGTCGTCCAGAGGTCGGTCTCGCGGCTCGGGAAGTGGAACCCGCGGGGCATCACTCCGATCACCTCGTAGGGAGCCCCGTCCAGGCTCACCGTGCGCCCGAGGACACCGATGTCGGCGCCGAAGCGGCGGTTCCAGAGCCGGTGGCTGAGCACCACCGTCCCGGACGCCCCGGGCCGGTCCTCCGCCTCGCCGAAGGACCGGCCGAGGAGAGGTGGCGTCCCGAGGACGGAGATGAGGCCGTGGCTGCCGGACACGCCGTCGAGCCGTTCCGGCTCTCCCTCCCCGACCAGGTTCACCGACGTGCCGGTGAAGGCCGCGGTCGCCTCGAACGAGGTGCTCATCCGTTCCCAGTCGCGGAAGTTGGCCGCGGAGAGCTCCATCCGCGAGTAGCCACGGAAGGACTGATCCTGCCAGAGCTTCACCAGGCGGTGGGGCTCCAGGAAGGGAAGCGGCCGGATCAGCACGTGGTCGGCCACGCTGAAAGCGGCGGTCGTGGCGCCGATCCCGAGGGCGGAGACGGCGATCACCGTGGCGGTGAACCCGGGCGTGCGCCCCAGTGTCCGCCCCGCGTAACGAAGGTCCTGACCGAGCACGTCGAGGTGGACGCGGACGGCGGCGGCCACGACGTCGGCGATCGTCGCTGCCCATAGCGCCGCGACCTCCAGCGGGCCCGAAGCGTCGCGCCTGCGCCGGGCGAAGATCGCGCTCATCTCGCCGGCGTATTCGGCCCGGAAGGAGGCCGGGAGCAGCCGCAGCAGGCCCCGGTAGAGGCGCATCATGCCTTCCCGGGAGCGAAGCCCGCCCGCCGGGCCAGCTTCACCAGGCCGGCCAGGCGCCGGGCTTCGGCGCGCGCCACCGCCGACCCGAACGGCGTGATCCGGTAGTACCGGCGCCGTTCGTCCTCCTCCCCCGGGACCGGGCGCCCCCGGACCTCCGCCACGAGCCCGTGCTCCAGCATCCGTTGGATCGATCGGTACAGGGTCCCCGCGCTGAGCCTCAGCTCTCCGCCGGTGCTTGCGGCGACGTCCTGGATGATGCCGTACCCGTGGCGGTCGTTCTCGGCCAGGGCGAGCAGGACGTGGAAGGTCGCCAGGGGAAGGGGGAGCAGTGACTCGATCTCGGCGCGCTCTTCTTCCATCTCGCCAATATAACCATACTGGCTATATTGTCAATGGGTATATCCGAGCCCGCCTGGCCGGCGCAACGGCCAGAGGAGCTGGGGCCACCACCCAGCGTCCCGCTGATCCAGCCGGTGCCGAAGTGCGCCGGCTCGTCGTCGTCGAACGTCCGGGTCACCCAGCGTTCCAGGGAGATGGCGGCCGCCGCGGGTCAGGCCCGGGGCTCGCGAGCGCGTGCGGCGCGCGGCTCGCGGTGGCCGTCGAACCACCACGCCCACACGATCGAGAGCGCCGACATCACGATCGCGGTCGTGACCACCGTGGTGACCCCGGGCGGCGGGCCGCTCACGCTCGAGGCCGCGTACGAGGCCGCCAGCAGCAGGACGAAGCTCCAGAACCCGATCGTCCCGGCGCGGTCCCGGGCGCGGGTGGTCCGGGCGTAGACCGCCACCGCCGCCACGAACATCGCGCCCTCGACCGCGATCGTCCCGGGCACCGAGTACCAGAGCCCGAGCCCGAGCTCGGGGCCGTCCGGCCAGAGCGCCATGTCGGGCTGGTGCGTGATCCAGTCGAGGAGCCAGTGACTGAGCACGCCGGCGGCGAGCACCGCCGCCGCCGGCCGGTCGCCTGTCCGGCGGAAGTAGACCCAGGCGAACAGCGCCGCCCACACCGCCATCATCAGGAGGCTGTGCGACCACGGGTACCAGTCCAGGTCGAAGTGCAGGAAGGGCGTCTCGCCCTCCACGACGCGCGCGCGCTCGATACCCGCGAGCACGAGCACCGGCCAGATCACGTCGGCGAGGAGCGGCGCCAGCATCAACGGCGCCAGCGACGTGCGCGGGGCGAGGCGCTTGGCCGCGAAGCCGACGGCGAAGTGCCCGATGAACATGGACGGGAGACTACCACGCACGCCATGCAGGCGCCGCCGTCGGTCACCGCGCGCGCCTCGTAGCAGGCTGGCGCTAGCCGAGCCCGTCCAGCGCGGCGAGGGCGAAGACGTACGCCCCCACGGCCACGGCCCGGCTGGTCCCGAGCCGCGTGAGCCCCACGCCGATGCGCTGGACGGGCTCGTAGACGACGCGGCGCATGGACCCCGGCACGCGCAGCTCGCGGCTCTCGCCACCCAGGAAGCCGGCCAGGTCGGCGGGATCCGCGAGGTTGTGCGCGGTCATCTCGAGCCGAGGCAGCCGCCCGCCCTCCGTCGTCTCGAAGCTGCCGTTCATCTCCGCGACCAGCGCCGGCAGGAACAGCTCGTGCGCGCCCGCCAGGCCGCCGCCGATCACCACCAGGCCGTCCACCAGCGTGACGGCCGTGGCCAGGGCGTCGCCCGCCACCTCGCCGAACAGCCGGAACGCCTCGCGCGCCGCCGCGCGGTCACCGGGAGCCTGGCCGAGCGCGATGTCGTGGATCTCGCGCGGGTCGGGGCTGCCGGCGAACGGGATCCCCGCCCGCTCCGCGTACGCCCGCCGCACGCCGCGGATGCTCACGGTCTCCTCGGTGCAGGCACGCCGCTCCAGCTTGTGGCGCACCAGCCAGATCTCGGCCGCCCCCCAGGTGTCCCCCCGCAGGACGCGGCCGTCCTGCACGATGCCGGCGCCGAACCCGGTCCCGAACGTCGCCCCCAGCACGTTGCGGTAGCGCTTGCGCCGCCCGGCCTGCGCGAGGCGCCGGTTGATCTCGGGCAGCAGGCCGGCCACCGCTTCGCCCAGGGCGAACAGGTCGCCGTCGTTGTTGATGAACGCCGGCAGGGAGAAACGGTCCTCGAGCATGGGGCCGAGCGCGACCCCCCCGGTGAACGCTGGCATGTTGTAGAGGTCGCCGATGATGCCCTGGGGATAGTCGGCCGGGCCCGGGAAGGCGAAGCTCAGGGCCACGGGCCGGCACGGCGCCGCGGCGCTCGCGGCCTCGAAGCCGCGTACGATCGTTGCCAGGCAGGCTTCGAGGTCGCCGGCACGCGAAGGCAGGGTCACCGCCTCGACGACCTCGACGCCTCCCTGGATCGCGGAGAAGACGAAGTTGGTGCCCCCGGCGTCCAGGGTGAGGACGACGCGCCGGTCGTCGGCGAGGTCCGAGGGGAGCGCGGGCTCGCTCATCGACGCGCCCAATCCTGCACCCCGCCGGAGGCGGCGGACGGCGCCCGCGCGCGCTGGCCGGCCGCCCGGGCCTCGCCCAGGGACTGATGATCCGGAACCCGGCCATTGGACCGCCCCATCACGGGCGCCGGGTCATCGAGTAGGGCGCGCTCCGCGGCGCGCTGGCCCAGGCGCGGTTGGGTTTCGGCCCCATCACGAAGGCGAGCGTTCCCCCGCGCACGACGTCTTCGTGGCGGATGGTGGCCCCGTCGTACGGCTTGCCGTCGAGGGTCGCCGACTGGATGTAGAGGTTGCGCTCCGAGAGCTTCTCCGCCTGGACCGTGAAGCGCCGGCCCCGGCCCAGGTCGAGCGTGGCTTTCGGCAACTGCGGCGCCCCGATCACGTACTCCAGGCTCCCCGGGGCCACCGGGTAGAACCCGAGGGCGCTGAAGACGTACCAGGCCGACATCTGGCCGCAGTCCTCGTTGCCGCTGATCCCCTGCGGCGTGTCGTCGAACAGCGTGGTCATGATCTGCCGGATCCGCTCTTGCGTACGCCACGGCTGCCCCGCGTAGCTGTAGAGGTAGGCGATGTGCTGGCTGGGCTCGTTGCCGTGGGCGTATTGCCCGATCAGGCCCGCGATGTCCTCCACGTGCTTGTACTTCTCCTCGCTCGCCTCCAGCGCGAACAGCTCGTCGAGGCGCGACACGAACCGCTCGTTGCCGCCCATCAGATCGATCAGGGCCTGCACGTCGTGGGGGACGTACCAGGTGTACTGCCAGGCGTTGCCCTCCGTGTAGTCGCCCCCGTACAGGGTGGAGGCGTGGAGCGGATCGAAGGGCTCGCGGAACGAGCCGTCGCTCCGGCGCGCACGCATGAAACCGGTCGCGGGATCGAACACGTTGCGGTAGCTGCCCGCGCGTTTCCGGAAGTGTCGGTGGTCGTCGTCGCGGCCCAGGGCCTCGGCCATCATGGCGATGGTCCAGTCGTCGTAGGCGTACTCCAGCGTCTTCGAGGCCGCCCCCACTTCCCGGTCGGCGAGCACGTAGCCGTGTTCCATGTAACCGTCGAGCCCGTCGTAGGCTCCATAGCCGGCGCTGGCCTTCATCGCCTCGAAGGCCGCCTCGACGTCGAAGTTGCGGATGCCCTTCAGGAACGCGTCCGCGATCACGGACACCGCGTGGTAGCCGATCATGGTCCAGGTCTCGTTCGAGCCGAACGACCAGACCGGCAGGATGCCGTGGACGTTCTGATCGCGATGGGCGAGCATGGAGCGGATCATCTCGCCGTTGCGCTCGGGATGCAGGATCGTGAAGAGCGGGTGCAGCGCCCGGTAGGTGTCCCACAGCGAGAAGATGTGATAGTGGGTGAAGCCCTCGGCCGCGTGAATGGCGCCGTCGGCTCCGCGGTAGCGGCCGTCGACGTCCATGTAGGTCACCGGCGCGAGCATGGTGTGGTAAAGAGCGGTGTAGAACATCCGCCGCTGCCTGCGGTCGCCCTCCACGGCTACGCGCCCCAGTTCGCGGCTCCAGGCCTCGCGGGCCGCCCCGCGCACGCCGTCGAAGTCCCAGCCGGGAACTTCCGCGCGCAGGTTCCTCGTCGCGCCGTCCGTCCCGACCGATGAGATCGCGACCTTGGCCAGGATCACCTCGCCGGCATCGGTCTCGAAGTCGAAATGGGCCTTCAGCTCGCGACCCGAGGCCTCGGGGTAGTTCGAGAAGCGCGGCCCGCGCCGGCGCGCGGGGCCGAAGCCCGGATACTGCTCCTCGTGCTCGTTCACGATGCCGTAGGAGCTGAACGGCTTCGAGAACTCGACCGCGAAGTAGACGTGCCGGTTGGGCGCCCAGCCCTTCGTCTGGCGGAAGCCCGTCACCAGCGAGTCGCTCTCCACGCGGATCTGCGACCAGAGCACCTTGCCGTCGTAGCCGTAGATGCTGCTGACCAGGTCGAGCAGGACGTGCGCGCCGCCCGTGCCCGGGAAGGTGTAGCGGTGCACGCCCACCCGGTTGGTGGCGGTCAGCTCGACCTTCACCCCCGAGTCCAGCAGCCGCACCCAGTAGTAGCCGGGCTGGGCGCCCTCCTGTTCGTGCGAGAAGCGGGAGCGGTAACCGGAGTCGGGATCCGTCGCCGTGCCCGGATCGAGCTGCAGCGGCCCGACTCGCGGCATCAGCAGCACGTCGCCCATGTCGGAGTGGCCGGTGCCGCTGAAGTGGGTGTGTGAGAAGCCGAGGATGGTGGTGTCCTCGTAGCGGTAGCCGGCGGCCCAGGGGAAGCTCTCGCGGAATTGACGGATCTCGGTGTCCGGGCTGACCTGGACCATCCCGAACGGGACCGTCGCTCCAGGGTAGGTGTGGCCCTCGCCCCCGGTGCCGATGAAGGGGTCGACGTCCTCGTAGGGCGAGGCCTCGGGCGACGCCTGGATGGCCGCGGACCGAGCCGAGAGCAGCGGCACCGGCGCGAGCAACGCGGCGGCGGCGGCGCCAAGCGTCCACACGCACGGGCGTCGGATCACGCGGCGTCCTTCCCAGGCAGACCGGCGCCGCCCCGCTCCAGTGAAGGCGCGCCCGGCCTCACCGGCATGCGGGGCCTGGATGGCCGCGTTCAGCGAGAGCAGCGTGGATTGCGTGGCGATCTCGTCGATCATCTCCATGATACTGGAGATCTCCGTGACGCGCCGCGCCAGCAGCCGCATCCTGTCGGCGCTCTTGTCCACGGCAGCGACGATGCGGTCCACGGCCTCCTCCGTGCGCTGGACCGACGCGTCGCCGGCGCCCGGTCGTTCAGCAGCAGGTAGGCCCCGGCGGCGGCCCGGAAGGCCAGAGGCCCTGGGAAGACCCGCAGCAGGTGCTCCAGGATGGCGTGGCCGGCGGGCGCGTCGGCCGCGAGCGCGCGGTCTGGCGGCGCCACCAGGGGTGCTGGACGCGGTGGTCTCCTCTCACGTTGCCCCCGGGCGGCGATTGCGCGCCGCCTGGCTCCGCACAGGCGGCAGTATACTCTGGACACGCCACCAGGGCAGGACGATGGCTCACGACTAGCGCGAATTAGCTGTGGAGACCAAGGGCGGCTCACGATGAAGATGACGGTCCGCATGAAGGACATCGCCGCGCTGTTGGGCGTCTCGCAGACCACGGTGTCTCACGTGCTCCGGGGACGGGACGGGGAGTTCCGCATCGGCGCCGAGACGGCCCGCCGCGTCCGGGAGACGGCCACCCGGCTAGGCTACCGCCCGAGCGCGCTGGCCCGCAACTTCAAGGACCATCGCGCCTACTCGCTGTGCCTCGCGGTCGGCGACCTCTCCAACCCGTTCTGGGCCGGTCTCGCGGTCGGCGCGCAGGGCGAGGCGGAGCGCCGCGGCTACACGCTGGTGGTGACCAACACCGCGGAGTCCGTCGAGAAGGAGCGGCAGGTCGTCGAGATGCTGCGCGAGCAGCGCGTCGACGGAATGATCCTCTCGCCCGTCCACGTCAAGGCGCGCCACCTCGAGGCGCTGCGGCGCGAGGGCCTGCCCTTCGTGCTCGTGGACCGGACGCTCGACGGCGTCGAGGTGCCCTCGGTCGCCACCGACAGCGTGGCGGGCATGGGGCTCGCGGTGGACTACCTGGCGGAGCGCGGCCACCGACACATCGCGTACCTGGGAGGCCCGGTCAACGTCTCGACCTTCCGCGACCGGCTGCGCGGCTTCCGCGAGGCGCTGGCCCGTCACGGCCTGAAGCCCGGGCCCTACGCGGTGGCTCCGTCCGAGCCGGAGGCGACCTACAGGGCGGCCCGGAGCATGTTCCTCAGAGCCTCCCGCGCCACGGCCGTGATCGGGGCGAACTTCTGGCTCACGGTCGGGGCCCTGCGCGCCGCTCCCGAGGACACCGTCGTCGTCGGCTTCGACGACCTGTTCCTGGCGGACCTCCTGCAGCGCCCGGTCACCACCGTCGCCCAGCCGGTCGAGGAGCTGGGCCGGCGCGCCGTACAGCTCCTGCTCGAGGAGATCGCGAAACCGGGCGGCACCCAGCAGATCGTGCTGCCGCCCCGCCTGATCGTGAGGCGGGGCCGGTGAGTGCCGTCAGCGCGGCCGCGCAAGAAGCTCGATCTCGGCCAAGGCGGTCTCCGGCTCGCCGGTGTTGCCGGTCACATCGAGCCGGTAGTGCGTGTAGGGACCGGGCCGCCCCACCTTGAACGGCCGCGTCTGCAGGCGCCAGCGGAACGTCTCGGCCTCCCGGGCGTCGAGCACGGTCCAGCTCGTTCCGTCGCTCGAGCCCCGGAGCCGCCAGCTCTCGGGATCGCCGGCCCTGGGGCCGGAGGTGAGCGTGTAGAAGGTCACGGTCCGCGCGGCCTCGAAGCGGCACTGCACCCAGGGCGTCCGGCTCGCGAAGCGAACCCGCGTGGCCGAGGTGTCGTCGAACAACGTTTCGACGCCGGTGTCGCTGCCCGTGCAGGCCCCGGCCCGACCACGCTCGGTCGCGTCGTGCAGCGGCCGCGCCACCTCGGGGCCCCGCGTGAGTGACGGCGGCGCGGCGTCCTCGCCGGTGCCCCAGGCCGACGGCTCCGGCCCCATCTCGAACTCCAGCACTGCTCCCCGAGCCAGCAGGGCGTGCGCCAGATGGGTCTTCCGGTAGGGCCGGCCGTCGAGCCGGAGCGATTGGACGTACACGTTGCGTGGGCCGTTGCCGCGGGCACGGACGACGAGCGCCCGGCCGCCCGGCAGGCGCACGGTCGCCGTCCGGAACAGCGGCGAGCCGACGGTGTAGGACGGGCTGCCCACCTGCAGCGGGTAGAGCCCCAAGGCGCCGAACAGGTACCAGGCCGACATCTCCCCGTTGTCCTCGTCGCCGAGATAGCCCTGCCCGATCTCGCTACCGAGGTAGAGCCGGGCGAGGGCCTCGCGCGCCTTCGCCTGCGCCTTCCAGGGCTGCCCCGCGTAGTTGTACATGTAGACGATGTGGTGGGAGACCTGGTTGCTGTGTCCGTACTGGCCCATGCGCACGTCCCGCGCCTCGACCATCTCGTGGATCACGCCGCGATACGAGCCCTTGAAATCCGGGTGGGCGGTCTCGGGTGTGGCGAAGAAGGCGTCGAGCTTGGCGGCCAGCGCCGCGCGGCCGCCGTAGAGGTTGGCGAGGCCGTGGCCGTCGTGCGGCACGGTGAACGCGAAGTTCCAGCCGTTCGTCTCCGTGTAGTCGTGGCCCCACACGCGCGGGTCGTACTGCCCGGGCGGCAGCCGCCGGCGCCCGTCCGGTTCCCGGCCCTGGAAGAAGCCGATCGAGGGGTCGAACACGTGCACGTAGTTCAGTGCACGCTCGAGGAAGTACTCGTGCTCCTCGAGGTAGCGCCGCATCCCGGCCTCCGGCGTCCCGGGGACGTCCGCCAGCGCCCGCGCCATGTTCGCGATCCCGAAGTCGTTGACGTATCCGTCGAGCGCCCAAGAGGCGCCTTCGCGCGTCGCCGTTGTCGTGTAGCCGCGGAAGATCGAGGTCTCCAGGCCCTTGCGGCCTACGCTCGGGTCGGGGGGCACCACCGTCGCGTTCTTGACGGCGGCGTCGTAGGCATCGGCGGCGTCGAAGCCCGTGACGTCCTTCACGTACGCGTCGGCGAAGGCCACGTCCGAGCTGGTGCCGGCCATCAAGTCGGCGTAGCCGGGCGACGACCAGCGCGCGATCCAGCCGCCGTCCCGGTAATGCTGGACGAAGCCTTCGACCAGCTCGCCGGCCAGCTCCGGCGCGAGCAGCGTGTACGCGGGCCAGGCGGTGCGGAACGTGTCCCAGAAGCCGTTGTTGACGTAGAGCTTGCCCTCCACGATCCGCGCCCCGGTCCGGGTGGGCGTGTCGGGCGCCGCCCGGGGCGAAAACGGGCTCGCGTAGGCGTACGCGGGCCGTTCCCGCGTGCCAGCGTTCTCGAAGGCGGCGTTCGGGTACAGGAACAACCGATACAGGTTCGAGTACAGCGTGACCAACTGGTCCTCGCTGGCGCCCTCCACCTCGATCACGCCGAGCTTCTCGTCCCATAACCGGCGCGCGCGCTCCGCGACGCTCTCGACCGTGTCTGAGAGTGCGATCTCCAGCTCGAGGTTGCGCCGCGCCTGCTCCACGCCGATCAGCGAGGTCGCGATCCTCATCGTCACCACGCGCCCGGCCCCCGCGTCGAAACGCAGGTAGCCGGTGACGTCGGGGCCTCCGCCGCCCGGCAGCCTGCCGCCGGCCGTCACCGGCCTGTCGAACGCCGCGTAGACGAACATGCGGGTCGCCCCCGCCGACAGGCGGCTGCGGACGTCGGAGTAGGCCGTCACGACGCCGCGCGCGGCGTCCAGCGTGAGGCCGCCCCGGTTGTCGACGTTGTCGAAGATCAGGCTCGCGTCCGGCCCGGAGAAGCTGAAGCGGACCAGGGCTGCGCGGCCGGTGGGCGCGATCTCGGCCCGAATCCCGTTCTCGAACCTCACGCCATAGTAGTGCGGCCGCGCGACCTCGTTGCCCCGCCGGAACGCCAGCGCCCGCGCGCCGCGGTCCGCGTCGGGCACGCCGGCCGCTGCCTGCGGCATGACCTGGAAGGTCTGGCGGTCACCCATCCAAGGGCTGGGCTGATGGCTCACGCTGACGGCCTGCAGGGCCGGCAGGTTGTCGGCGCCGTTCGCCCGGTGGTATTCGTACAGCCAGCTCGTCGAGCCGGCGTTCGTCACCGGCACCCAGAAGTTGAAGCCGTTGGGGACAGCCGTGGCCGGGATCGTGTTGCCGCGGGAGTAACGCCCGCTCGACTGCGTGCCGCGGGTGGTGAGCACGTGGTCCGAGGGCCGCCGCGCGTACGTCCGCCGCGCCGGCTCGGGCGTGATCTCGACGTCGTCGATCCAGCCGCGCAGCGGACCGGAACCCGACGGATGGTCGTAGGCGACCAGGATCCGCGACACCGTCTTGCCCGCCGCGACCGCGCCGATCGCGGCCCTCTTGTAGTTCCACTGGCCGACGGTGAGGGTCTTCGAGTCGCCCTGTGAGCGCGGGTCGAGGCTGACGCCGTGCTGGTCGAGGACGCCCAGCTCGCTCAGGTGCGAGCCGTCGGAGAAGGCCAGGTCCACCGACAGGTACGTGCTCCTGTAGCTCTGGTCGCCGCCGACCAGATCCGGGAAGACCAGGTACGACAACTCCGTTCCTGCCGTGACGTGGACCTCCACGTCGAAGACCTTGTTGGAGGCGTGGCCGCGTCCGTGGGCCGTGTGGCTGCCGGCGTACAGAAGCGCCCTGTGGCCCGTGAACCCCACCCGCGCCTTCGCGGTGGGCGAGCCGGGCGGTCCCGCGTCGATCCGGGTCCACATCCCCAGCGCGGCGGGCCGCGCCTCGTCGGTGAACCCGCCTTCGACGCCTTCCGCCCTCGCGCGGCCGTCGCCGTCGGTCTCGATGCCGTCCGTCCAGGCCGGCTGCGGGTCCGCCGCCTCGAACGAGGACCAGAAGCGCGCCGGGACGGACGCCGCCGCACCGCCGGACGGCGCGGCCGGACGCCCGGAGGCCGCGGTGGCCGCGGCCACGAGAAGCGTGGCGACCTGCGCCCGCCGCGGCCGTGGCCGCCCGTGACATCGCGCCATCGCTCGCCTCCATCGCTTGGACCCGCGGCAAGCGTAGTCTAGCCCGGTTCCCGACCCGTTCCATGGCTAATCCGGGGTAGCCTGGCCCCCGATTGGCCCACCGGGCGAAAAAGGGGCTTGAAATCCAGTACTAATTCGTACTAGCTTGGATTCTTGCGATTCCGGGATCGGTGCAGCGAGTGAGGGGAACGCCGGGACGTGGGCGCCCGCGAGTGCCACCTCCCGCCGTCCGGCAGTGTCCGCGGGGGGCCCCAGGCGGGGACCGATCCCCTCGCGAAAGGAGGGAGTTCATGACGAGATCCGTGTTCCACAGGGCGCGGGCGTTGGGATGGCTGGCTGGCCTTGCCCTCCTCGCGCCGGCGGCCCCGGCCGAAGCGCAATTCGACACGGGGCAGTTCGGCGGGTTCGTCCGCGACGAGCAGGGCGGCGTGATCGCGGGCGCCAGGGTCAAGGTCGTAAACGAGGCGACGCGGACCGAGCGCACGTACACCACGGACGCCGAAGGCTACTACGTCGCGCCGGCGCTGCCGCCCGCTACCTACCAGGTCGAGGTACAGGCCCAGGGCTTCCGGACGTACGTGCGGACCGGCATCAAGCTCGACGCGACGGCCAACGTGCACACCAACGCGGTCCTGACGCCGGGAGGCGTCGAGGAGGTCATCTCCGTCGTCGCCGAGGCGACGACCCTACAGACCGGCACCGGCCAGGTCTCGAAGACCATCGAGGCCAAGCAGATCGAGGACCTGATGCTGAACGGGCGCAACCCGATCATGCTCGCCCTGCTCAAGCCGGGCGTGCGCGGCTTGACCTTCGGCCAGTTCTCGCCCAACAGCCACTTCATCACCAACGGCATCAGCGTCAACGGCTCGCGCGGCGACGAGAACCTGTTCGTCTACGACGGCGTGACGGCCACTCGCACGCGCGCCTCCGTGGCCGCCATCGGCGTCCCCAACGTGGACTCGGTCCAGGAGATCCAGATCCTCACCTCGAGCTACCTGCCCGAGTACGGCCGCTCGGCCGGGGGCCAGATCCGCTTCGTCACGAAGAGCGGCGGGCGCGACTTCCATGGGGACATGTTCGGCTTCCTGCGCGATCCGAGCCTGGACGCGAACACCTGGTCCCGCAACAGCAGCCCGGATCCTGCGACCAGTGGCCGGCCCGCGGACTACAGCTACTACCAGTACGGGTACAACCTAGGCGGGCCGCTGTTCATCCCGGACAAGGTCAACGCCGACAGGGACAAGCTGTTCTTCTTCTGGTCGCAGGAATGGATCCGCCAGGACTCGACACCCGGCTTCTTGCAGACCGTGCCCACCATGGCCATGCGGCAGGGTGACTTCAGCGAGCTGCTCGACCCGGCCAACCCCCTCTACCGCCGGACGGTGATCATCACCGACCCCTTGACTGGCCAGCCGTTCCCGGGCAACGTGATCCCCGCCGACCGCCTGAGCCCGAACGGGCTCGCCCTGCTCCGCGCCTATCCGGAGCCGACTCCCGGATTCCAGCAAGGCACGAACAACTGGAACTTCACCTCCGAGAGCCCCAACCGCACGCGCAAGGACGCCCTCCGGCTCGACTTCCTCCCCACCATCAACGACAGGTTCTCGTTCCGGTGGTCGCGCTTCCTCTGGAAGTTCGTGAGCGCCGGCCAGGGGGGCATGGACCGCGTGCGGCTGGACTGGAACACCCCGAACGACGTGCTCGGGCTCACCTGGACACGCACGTTCTCGCCGAACCTGATCGGAGAGACCACGGTCGGCTTCGCGCAGGACGAGGTCACCCTCGACATCTGGGAGGGGACCGGCCTCTACAAGCGCAGCAACTACGGGATCGACTACCCCTACCTGTTCCCGGGGACGAAGGAGGTGGAGGACAAGATCCCGACGGTCTCGATCCAGGGGTTGAGCCAGCTCGACGGCTCGCCGTACCCGGCCTTCTCGAAGGGGCCGATCTGGCAGTTCTCGAACAACATGACCTGGCTCCTCGGCCGCCACGCCTTCAAGGGCGGCATCCTGCTCGAGTACTCGGGACAGGACGACTTCGACCAAATCAACGTCGCGGCCATCGCCGGCGACACCAACAACCAGAACGGCCGCTTCGTGTTCAACGATTCTCGCGCGGGCGGCTCCGGCAACGCGGTCGCCAACGCGGCCCTGGGCCTGTTCACGAACTACGCCGAGATCGGCCGCAAGTCGCAGACCGACTGGCGCTCGCTGAGCTTCGACGCCTTCGTCCAGGATAGCTGGAAGGTCCGTGACGCTCTGACGGTCGAATACGGCGTGCGCTACGTGTACTGGCCGCCCTGGCACGCCAGGTGCAACAACATCGCTTCGTTCGATCCGCGCTTCTACGACCCGAGCCGCGCCGCCACGATCGACCCCCGCACAGGGGCGTTCCTGGCCGGCGACCGCTTCAACGGCGTGGTGCTGCCCGGCGACGGGTTCCCCTCCGGCTGCGACATCGAGGCGGCGGGCAACCCCGAGTTCCAGCGGCTGTTCGTCGGCCTGCCGCGCGGATTGTCCGAGACGCACAGCAGCGTGTTCCAGCCGCGCGCCGGCTTCGCCTGGGCGATCGACCCCAAGACGGTCGTGCGCGTGGGCGGCGGCGTCTTCCACAACCGCGTCACGCTCAACGACTCGACGCTGCTCGGCGGCAACCCGCCCATCCAGTTCAAGGCGGGCGTGAGCAACGGCCTGGTCGACAACCCCGCCGGAGCGACGCCCCAGGAGTTCCCGCTCATCATGACGGCCCAGGATCCCGTCTTCAAGCACCCCACGGCCTACAACTGGAGCGTATCGTTCCAGCGACAGCTCCCTGCGGACCTGCTCGTGGACCTCACCTACGTGGGCCGGCGGGGACGGAACCTGCAGCGCGAGCGCAACCTCAACCAGCTCCAGCCGGCCACGCTCCAGGCCAACCCGGGCGTCAACCGTGACGCGCTGCGGCCGTTCCTCGGCTTCGGGTCGATCCGCATCTCGGAGAACGTCGCCAGGTCCGAGTACGACGCCCTGCAGGTCAACCTCGAGCGCCGCTTCCGCGGCGGTCTCGGCTTCGGCCTGGCCTACACGCTGTCGCGCGCCTACGACAACGCCAGCTTCAGGCGCGACGTCCTGTTCAACGCCTACGACGACAGCGGCTACTGGGGGCCCGCGAGCAACGACCGCACGCACGTGGCCAACTTCCACTTCATCTACGAGCTGCCGCTGTGGCGCGAGCAGCGCACGCTGGCCCAGAAGCTGTTGGGAGGCTGGCAGGTCGCGGGCGTGGTCTTCCTCCAGTCCGGCCAGCCGCTCTGGGTCACCCAGGGAGGCGACACCGCCGGCGTCGGCGACGATCAGGCCCAGCCCTGGAACCTGGTGGGCGATCCCGACGTGAGCAATCCCCAGTTCGGGAGCGACAACTCCTGGTTCAATCCCCAGGCCTTCGCGCGGCCGGCGCTCGGGACGTTCGGCAACCTCCAGCGCAACGCCGGGCTGCGCGGACCCGGGTTCCGGAGCTTCGACCTCTCCCTGATCAAGAACGTCAGGATCAACGACAAGGGCCAGCGGCTGCAGATCCGGGTGGAGGCCTTCAACGTCCTGAACCATCCGGTCCTCAGCGACCCCGTGGTCAATCCCACGAGCGGCGCGTTCGGCCGGGTGACCGCCAAGGACGCGATCATCCCCCGGAACATCCAGCTCGGACTCAAGTACAGCTTCTGAGCTAAGCTGCCTTGTGCGCCCATGATGATTGACGCTGACGGATTGGTCACGTCTTCGGCGCGCAAGGCAGCGTCTACAGTCGCCCTGGGAGCGGCGGCGGCGGTGCTAGCCATGAGCGGCCTCGCCGCGGCGGAGGCCGCCGGAACGCCGGACCTCGTCAACGATCCGGTGGCCCACGTCGACCCGCTGATCGGCACGGCCAACCGCGGCAACACGTTCCCGGGAGCGGTGCTGCCCTTCGGCATGGTGCAGTGGAGCCCCGAGAACACGCGCGGCGACCACACGCGCACCGCGGCTCCTGGTGGCTACCACTACGACGCGACGCGGATCCGCGGCTTCGCGCTCACGCACCTCTCCGGCACCGGCTGCCGTGGCGCGTCGGGCGACGTCCCGTTCATGCCGGTGGCCGCGGCGGTCACGTCTTCTCCGTCCGACGACCGCAACGACGGCGTCTACGCCAGCCGGTTCTCGCACGCCAACGAGACGGCGCTGCCCGGGTACTACCAGGTCCGGCTCGCCTCCGGCGTCAACGTGGAGCTGACCGCCACGGAGCGAACCGGCTCCGGGCGCTTCACGTTCCCCTCCGGACGGCCGGCCACGATGCTGATCCGCGCCTCGGACTCGGAGGTGGGCAGCAGCGACGCCGAGGTCACGGTCGACCCCGCCGCGCGCACCGTGCGCGGCTCGGTGGCGAGCGGCAACTTCTGCGGCTACATCCACGCGGTGAACCGCCGCAGCTATTACACGCTGCACTTCGTCGCCGTCTTCGACCGTCCCTTCTCCAGTTGGGGAGCCTGGGAAGACGACACGGTCCACCCCGGCCGCACCATCGCGCGCGGGGGCACCGGCTACGGACCCGACGGCTACCCCGTGGCCGGGAAGGGGTCGGGCGCCTACGTCGTCCTCGATAACGACACCGGCGAGGCCGCAACGCTAGGCGTGCGGGTCGGGATCTCGTACGTGAGCGCCGACAACGCCGAGGCGAACCTCCAGGCGGAGAACCCGCCCGCCACGTCCTTCGACGCCCTCCGGCGCCGCGCGCGCGAGGCCTGGAACGAGCGGCTCCGCGCCGTCCGCGCCGGCGGCGGCACGCGGAGCCAGCTCCGCACGTTCTACACGGCCCTCTACCACGCGCTCCTGCACCCGAACCTCTTCAGCGACGTGAACGGACAATACCGGGGCTTCGACGGGCAGGTGCACTCGGTGGCGGGCCGCCAGCGGGCGCAGTACGCGAACTTCTCCGGCTGGGACGTCTACCGCTCCCAGATCCAGTTGCTGGCGTTGCTCGACACCGGGCTGGCCAGCGACGTGGCGCAGTCGCTGCTCAACCAGGCCGGCCAGTACGGAGGCGTCTGGGACCGCTGGACCCACAACTCCGGCCCCACGCACGTGATGACCGGAGACCCCTCCGCGCCCACCGTGGCCGGCATCGTGGCCTTCGGAGGCACCGACTTCGACGTCGAGGCGGCCTTCCGCTCGCTGCTCCGGGCGGCCACCGTCCCCACCGTCCGGGACCTGAGCAACGAGGGCTGCCCGGTCATGTGCCGCGGCCAGCGGCCCTCCCTGGACAAGCTGCTGAGCCTCGGCTACGTCCCGACCGTCTCGAACTCCTGGGGCGGCGCCGGCGAGACGCTCGAGCAGGCCACGGCCGACTTCAGCCTGGCGCAGCTCGCGCGGCGCCTCGGCGAGCGCGAGGCCCACGACACCTTGCTCGCCCGCGCCCGGTCCTGGAAGAACGTGTTCAATCCGGAAGCCACACCCCACGGCGGCTACGTCCAGAACCGCAACCAGGACGGGAGCTGGCCCGAGTTCGACCCCGCCGCGAGCACCGGCTTCGCCGAGGGCAGCAGCGCGCAGTACACCTGGATGGTGCCCTTCGACGCGCGCGGCCTGTTCGAGGCCATGGGGGGCAACAAAGCGGCCAACCGGCGGCTGGACGACTTCTTCCAGAACGAGGACGGAAGCTGGGCGCTCACCGGCTCGGGCGGCCTGAAGGCGGAGCTGGACAACCAGCCCTCGATCGGGACGCCCTGGCTCTACCTGTTCTCGGGCAGGCCCCACAGGACGCAGCAGGTCGTGCGGCACACACTCGACACGCTGTGGAACGACACGCCGTACGGCATCCCCGGCAACGACGACCTGGGCACGATGTCGGCCTGGTACGCCTGGGCCGCGATCGGCCTCTACCCGGGGATCCCGGGCCGCGCCGAGCTGTTGATCGGCAGCCCGCTGTTCCCCCACGTCGTGATCCGCCGCTCCGACGGCACGATCCTCACCGTAAGCGCGCCGGGGGCGGACGCCGACACGCCTTTCGTCCACGGCCTGCGCGTGGACGGCAAGCCCACGACGCGGCCGTGGCTTCCAGAGTCCTTCGTCGCCCAGGGCGGCACGCTCGACTTCGTCCTCGCCGCGACGCCCGACGAGCGCTGGGGCGCCGATCCGGACGACGCGCCGCCTAGCCATACATCGTCGCCGGCAGCACCGTGAACCGGCTCACGTTCACTCCGATGCCGGTGCCCAGGGTGGGGATGACCCGCAGGGCCCCCCGGCCGCCGCCGCAAGCTCCGCACCGCGAAGGCGAGGTCCTGCCAGACGCTCTCGAGCCACGGCCAGATCCAGATACCCGCGCTCCTCGCGTTCGGAGTCGAGCTGCCGGCGCCCGGAGGCCGTGATCGTGTAGTAGTGGGTCCGGCGGTCATCCCCGGACGCGCACCCGGGACGCCGCTCCTGCCAAGTCCCGCGCGGACGCCGGGCGAAGGGCGGCTTGTCGCTGCCGGACCAGGCCGCTATGCTGGCGCGCATGCACCAGATCCTCGTCACCGCGCTTGCGATCGCGCTGGCGGCCGGCGCGCCCGCCGCGGCGCAGGACGGCCGGCCGCTCCTCGCCCCCGGCGCGAAGTGGGAGAAGGTCGCGGACGACCTCGAGTTCGGCGAGGGGCCGGCTTGGCACCCCGACGGGTACCTCTTGTTCCAGGACGTGCCCCGGAGCCGTACCATGAGGCTGGACGCGGAGGACAGGGTCTCGGTCGCCCGCGAGCCCACCGGCCGCGCCGTCGGGATCGCCTTCGACGCCGAGGGGCGGCTGGTGGCCTGCGAGGGCAACTCCTCGGAAGGAGGCCGGCGCGTGGTGCGGATCGAGCCGGACGGCCGGCTCACGGTCCTAGCGGACCGCTGGGCGGGAAAGCCGCTCAACAGCCCCAACGACCTCGCCATCGACCGCCGCGGGCGGATCTACTTCACCGACCCGCGCTACAGCAAGCGCGAGCAGATAGAGCAGGACCGGGACGCGGTGTACCGGATCGATCCGGACGGGGGGCTGACCCTGGTCATCGACAGCCTCACTCGGCCCAACGGCATCCTCGTGACGCCGGACGGCCGCACGCTCTACCTCGCCGACAACGCCGCCCCGGGCGGCGTCGTGAAGCTCTGGGCGTTCGACCTCGACGCGCGCGGAGATACCGCGAACGGGCGCGTGCTCCACGACTTCGGCGGGGGTCGTGGGATCGACGGCATGGCCCTCGACGCGGACGGGCGGCTCTGGGCGACCGCGGGGACGAAGGAGAAGGCGGGGGTCTACGTGTTCGTTCCCGACGCCGGACGCGGGGCCGCCGCCCTGGCCCTGTTCCTGCCCATTCCCGAGGATCCGACGAACTGCACGTTCGGCGGCAGCGCCCGCGACGTCCTCTACGTGACCACGACCTCGTCGCTGTACCGGATCCGCACCGCGGTCCAGGGCCACGAAGGCCCTCCGGGCAAGTGAGCCTCCGCCCCGCTCAGCCTCGGGCGCGTACCCGAGCCCAGGTGTCGCGCAGCGTCACGATGCGGTTGAAGACCGGGGACTCCGCGGTGGCATCCGGGTCCACCGCGAAGTAGCCCAGGCGCTCGAACTGCACGCGGGTCCCCGCGGTGAGACCGGCCAGGGCCGGCTCAAGGCGGCAGCCGGTGAGCACCTCCTCGGAGCCCGGGTTCAGGTCGTCGACGAGGTCCCCCTCCGCCCCGGGGTCCGGGCGGCGGAACAGGTGATCGTACAGGCGTACCTCGCCCGCCACGGAGTGGGGCGCGGAGACCCAGTGCAGGGTCGCCTTGGGGGAGCGTCCGTCCGGCGCGCTGCCGCCGCGGGTGGCCGGGTCGTAGGTGCAGCGCAGCTCCACGACCTCGCCGGCAGCGTCCTTCACGACCTCCCGGCAGGTGACGAGGTAGGCGGCCCGCAGCCGCACCTCGCGCCCGGGGGCCAGGCGGAAGAACTTCTTCGGCGGGTCCTCCATGAAGTCTTCCCGCTCGATCAACAGCTCCCGCGAGAAGGCGATCTTGCGCGTCCCCGCCGAGACAACCCCCGGGTTGTTCTCGGCCTCGAACTCCTCCACCTGCCCCTCGGGGTAGTTCGTGAGCACGAGCCTCAGCGGCCGCAGCACGGCCATCCGCCGCGGCGCCGCGCGGTTCAGCACGTCGCGGACGCAGTGCTCCAGCATCGCGAAGTCGACGACGCTCTCGCGCCGGGCGACGCCGATCATCTCGGCGAACTGCCGGAGCGCCTCGGACGGGAAGCCTCGGCGACGGACGCCGCGCAGCGTGGGCATCCGTGGGTCGTCCCACCCGCGCACCCGGCCCTCGTTGACGAGCCGCAGCAGGAAGCGCTTGGAGAGGACGGTGTAGGTGAGGTTCAGCCGCGCGAACTCGTACTGGCGCGGGCGGGAGGGCACCGGCAGGTTCTCGACGAACCAGTCGTAGAGCGGCCGGTGGTCCTCGAACTCGAGCGTGCAGATCGAGTGCGTGATCCCCTCGATTGCGTCGGACTGCCCGTGGGCGTAGTCGTAGGTCGGGTAGAGGCACCAGACGTCCCCCGTGCGCGGGTGGGCGGCGTGGAGGATGCGGTACATCACCGGGTCGCGCAGGTTGACGTTACCCGAGGCCATGTCGATCTTCGCCCGCAGCACGCGGGAGCCGTCGGGGAACTCCCCTTTGCGCATGCGGTCGAGGAGGTCCAGGTTGTCCTGCACCGAGCGGTCGCGCCACGGGCTGTTGCGGCCTGGCTCGGTGAGGGTTCCGCGGTACTCGCGGATCTGGTCCGCCGAAAGGTCGTCCACGTACGCCTTGCCGGCCTGGACCAGCGCAACCGCCCATTCGTAGAGCCGCTCGAAGTAGTCCGAGGCGTGGTAGAGGTGCTCCCCCCAGTCGAAACCCAGCCAGCGGACGTCCTCTTCGATGGCGTCGATGTACTCCTGCTCCTCCCTGGTGGGGTTGGTGTCGTCGAAGCGGAGGTGGCAGCGACCGCCGAACTCCGCCGCCACTCCGAAGTTCAGGCAGATCGACTTCGCGTGACCCAGGTGGAGGTAGCCGTTGGGCTCGGGTGGGAAGCGCGTGACCACCGCGGAGTGGCGGCCGCTCCGGAGGTCGGCGGCGACGATCTCCCGGATGAAATCCTCCCGCTGCGTGGCTTTCCCGTCGTTCACGGTATCGTCGCTCATCGACGTGTCGTCCCTCCGATCAGGCGGCGGGCAGCTTGGCCGCACGCAGCGCGTCGGCCGCTCGCCGCAGCCGGCGGCGGGAGACTTCCTTTCCCAGCACGGCGAGCGTCTCGAACAGCGGCGGCGTCGCCGCCCGCCCGGTCGCGGCCACGCGCACGGTCATGTAGAGGTCCTTGGCCGGCCATCCGGCGGCCACCGCGAAGCCGCCGAGCGCCGCTTCCACCGCCGCCGCATCCCAATCGAGCTGCGGGTCCAGGCGCTGCTCGAGCAGAGCCCCGAGCGCCTTGGACACCTCGCCCGGCGTCCGGCCCTTCGGCACCATGGCCCGCAGCGCCGCCTCGTCGTAGTCCACCTCTCCCACGAAGAAGAACGAGGCGTACTCGAAAAAGCCTTCGAGCGTGTCGATGCGCTCCCGGCACAGCGGGATCACCGCGGCGAGGTATTCGTCCGCCAGCAGGTGGGAGCGCAGCCGCGCGACCAGCTCCGCGGTGGACAGCCGGCGGAGGTACTTCCCGTTCAGCCAGGTGAGCTTCTCGAGGTCGAACACCGGGCCGCCGAGCGAGATCCGCTCCAGCTCGAAGGCCTGGACGAACTCCTCCAGCGAGAACTCCTCGCGGCCGTCGGGCATGGAGAAGCTCATCAGCGCCAGGAAGTTCACCATCGTCTCCGGCAGGTAACCCGCCCGGCGATAGTGGTTCAGGCTCACCGGGTTGTTGCGCTTCGAGATCTTCGAGCGGTCCGCGTTCCGCAGGAGCGGAAGGTGGCAGAACACGGGCGTCTCCCAGCCGAAGGAGCGGTAGAGCTGGACGTGCTTGGGCAGCGACGACAGCCACTCCTCGGCCCGGACAACGTGGCTGATGCCCATCAGGTGGTCGTCCACGACGTTGGCCAGGTGGTACGTCGGGTAGCCGTCGCTCTTCAGCAGCACCTGGTCGTCCATCTGCGGCCGCTCGAAGCGAACCGCGCCCCTGAGCAGGTCGGTCACCTCCATCGAGTCGGTTTCCGGCATGGCCAGGCGGATCACGTGGCTGTCGTCGGCGTTGCGGCGGCGGGCGGCCTCGGCGGGGTCGATCCTGCGGCACCGCCGGTCGTAGCCCAGCACCGGCGCCTTGCTGGCCTTCTGCTGCTCCCGGAGCGCCGCCAGCGACTCCGGCGTGCAGAAGCACGGGTACGCGGCGCCCGTCGATACCAGCTCGTCCGCGTGCCGGCGGTAGATCGCGGTCCGTTCGCTCTGGCGATAGGGGCCGCACGGCCCGCCGACGTCCGGTCCCTCGTCCCAGTCGAGGCCCAGCCAACGGAGGGCCTCGAAGATCATCCGCTCGCTGGCCGGGTGGCTCCGCTGGCGATCGGTGTCCTCGATCCGGAGCACGAACCGCCCGCCCCGCCGGCGGGCCAGGGCCAGGTTGAACAAGGCGACGTACGCGGTCCCCACATGGGGGTCTCCGGTCGGGCTCGGTGCGATCCTCGTTCGGATGGGCATGGGTCTTGGAGCCCGAGTTACGGAAGGGGCTTCGCCATCGTGACGTCGGTCGCATCGGGGGGGAGCGAACCGGCCATCCCGAGCAGCCGCTCGCCGCCCTCCTTCGTGAACAGCTCCGCGGCCTCGCGCTGCCGGGCCTCGGCCTTGCGAAACGTCACCTGGAACTCGGGGCGCTCTCGGAGAGGAGCGACCCAGGGATCGCCGCCGAGCCCCGTCGCGCAGTAGAAGCCGCCCTCCACCACGCGGGCGAGGAGCGCGAGGGCCTCGCCGGCTCCCCCCGCGTGCGCGAGGGTGCGTGCCACGAAGAAGAGCCCCTCAGGATCCTGGAAGCTCGACGCCTGCACGCGGCGGGCGGCGAGGACCGACAGCTCGCGGTCGCCCACCAGGGCCGCACGCTGGGAGATCGCCATGTCGCGGAGGTGCTCCAACGGATGGCTCTCCATCTCGACGTACGCGGCGATGGCCTCGCGCTCCCTGCCCAGCAGGGGCAGGGCGTATGGACGCACGAACAGGTCGCCGTGGTCGGCGGCGGTGCTCTCGTAGTCGCCCATCATGAAGTAGGTATAGCCCACGCTCGTGCGCACGGCGGGATCGAGCTCACGCGCCCGCCGGTGCGCGGCCAGCGACGCGTCCAGCAGGCCGCAGTACCGGCAGACGTGCACCAGGCCCGCGAACAGCTCCGGGTCGGCGCTGCGCGTCTGCGCCAGCCGCAGCAGGCGAGCCAGGGCGTCACGCGGCCGGCCGGCCTCGACCTCGAGCTGCGCGTACAGGTGGTGGGCCACCGGCAGGTCGGGGCTGATCTCGAGGGCGCGCTGGAAGGCCGCTTCGGCCTTGCGGAGGCGTTCCGGCGCGTCGACACCCGCATACTTCGCCAGCACCCGGTGGATGCGCCCGAGCCGTGCCCAGGCGAGGGCGAAGTTCGGGTCCTCGTCGAGGCTCCGCCCGTACATCTCCTCGGCAAGCTCCCAGCTCCGCGACTCCAGGCCGAGCTGGTTGGCGCGGAGGTAGAACTCGTACGCCCGAGCGGTTGCGGGGATGTCCTGGCGCAGACGGCGGGCCTCGGAGGGCGTCAGCGGGATGGCCAGCGACCCGACGATCCGTCGGACCATGTCGTCCTGGATCTGCAGGACGTCGACGAGCTTCACGCGCGAGTTGTCCGACCAGAGCAGCGTACCGGAAGGCGCTTCCACGAGCTGGGTGCTCACCCGCAGCTCGTCCCCCGCGCGCAGGAGCGTACCGGTCAGCACCCGGTCCACGTCCGCCCCTTCGGCGATCGCACGCAGGTCCGGCGACTCGCTGGCATACCGCGCCGCCGCCAGGGTCGAGCGGACGAGGAGCGATCCCAGGCCGGAGAGCGAGCAGGCCACCGCGTCGGCGAGGCTGAAGGAGAGGAAGTCGATCTCCGGGTCGGGCCGCAGCACCCGGAACGGCAGCACGATCAGCCGGGTCATCGTCTTCGCGGCGGAGGCCCGCGAATCCGCCGGCAGAGCGAGCACACCACGCATGTCCCGCGCCATCGCGTCCGCGGACGCCTGGCGCTCCTCGGGCCGCTTCGAGAGGGCCCGCAGGACGACACGACTCAATGCCGCCGCGGCCGGCGATCCCTGCAGCGCCGGTGGGTTCTCGTACGTGACGGAGTGGAAGACCTCCACCGCCGTCCTCCCCCGGAAAGCGGGACGGCCGCAGGCCATCTCGTACAGCATCGCCCCCAGCGAGAAGAGGTCGCTACGAGGGTCCAGCTCCAGGCCCTGGAGCTGCTCGGGCGACATGTATCGCGGCGTGCCCACGACGGTACCGGTACCGGTGACCGTCATTGCCTCGAAGGACTCCGGGGCGGAGCCCTCCAGGCGCGCCAGCCGGGCAAGCCCGAAGTCCAGCAGCTTCACACCGTGGGAGGTGAGGAAGACGTTCGCCGGCTTCAGGTCCCGATGCAGCAGGCCCTGCTTGTGCAGCGCGTCCAGGGCGGCGAGGAGCTGGACCGCGATCTCCGCGCACTCCTTGAGGGTGAAGACGCTGGCGGTAAGGCGGCTGGCCAGGGACTCGCCCTCGAGGAGCTCCATGACGAGATAGGGCTCGCCGCCGTGCTCTCCCACCTCGTGGACCTGGCAGATGTTGGGATGGTTGACCCGGGCGGCGGAGCGGGCTTCCCGCCAGAGCCGCTCCCGAGCCTTCGGGTCCTGCGTCTCCGCGTGGATCATCTTGATCGCCACCGAACGGCCGAGTCGCTCGTCGCGCGCGGCGTAGACGACGCCCATGCCGCCGGCCCCGAGCCGCCGGGTGATGCGGTAGTGGCCGATGGCGGTGGGGTCGTTGGAACGAGCCGGGTAGGAGCTCCCCGAGGGGCTGACCTGCTTCTTCAGCCAGCGGAACAAGGGCGGCGCTCTCTGGAGACTCGTGCGCGAAGCATGTTCGCGAACGAGTCTATCACGCACCCGTCGTGCCCCCGGCCCGCCCGGGCATCCGAGGGCGCCCTCCGTTCGTTCGCGTCGCCGAGCGGAGAAGCCCGGTCTCTAGGCTGGGGCCGCGTTCAGGACGTCGGAGGGACGGGTTGCGCCGACCCCGTCGCGGAGGCGTACTCGCGGCGTCCGTCGGAAACGCTCCGCCGCACCGCGTCGCCACGGCTCGCGTCACCGTTTGCGGCGCACGCTTCCCGCATTGCCAGTCGCTCCAGGAGCGCCCGCGAGGGGACCACCTGCCGGCGCCGTCGCGCCTCCATCGCCTCGCGGAGACGCGCCCCCAGGTCCTCGGGACGGCGCACCAGCGGGGACCACCAGCGCCAGGTCGCCCGTGCCGGCCCGCAGGAATGGGTCGTCTCGACCTTGCAGACGAACTGGAGCGCCTCCGGCCCGTCTCGCCATATCCCAAAACGCACCTGGAAGGGCTCGGGCTCGTGGCGCAAGACGTCCCACACCGCTTCCTCGAAAGCCGATCCGAGGCCGGAGCTCACGCTGCGGATGGGGTTCTCGCGGAACTCGATGCGCTGCCAGAGCACGCGGCGGGCGGCGTTCTTCACGTACTCCGCCTTCTGCTCGTCGTTGCCCTGGAGGATTCGCCGGTAACGCGCGCTCCGCTCGCGCCGCACGATCTCCCAGTCGGCGAGCGGCGCCATGGACCGCCGCGGGCCGTCGAGGATGAACTCCCACGCGCAGTTCCCGTCGGCGACGAGACGCGCCGTCCAGTCCTCGCCCAGGTCGGCGCCCAGGTCGCACAGGGCCTGCCGGACTTCGCGCTGGATCTCAGCGTCGCCGATCGAAACAGCCGTTATCGTCAGTCCCATCGGACGCTCCTTGGTCGGTCCGTCGTTCTCGCGGGGGACCCCGGAGTTCAGGGTCCGGGTGCACACCGGGGCCGGTGCAAGCGCCATACCACCATGAGCACCCGTGCTGCGGAACGAAAAGGCGAGGCTTGGAGGGCGGATCCGGAACACCACAGATCCGCCGGCGCGAACCGCTCGTGTGTACGCCTTACAAACGGGGAGCGGCGTGTCCCGGTCAGCGGGGAGCCGAGCGCTCCGGCTCGAGGACGCGGGAGGAGTCGACCCTTTCGCCCTTGAGAGTGGCGAGAGCAGCGGCCTCCAGGGCATCCTCGACGCCGAGCAGGGCGTCGTGCTCGGCCCGGGCATCCAGCCCGGCCTGCACGATGCTCTCTCTCACGACCCGCGCCTGGGCGTCGCGGTCCACGTCCACGTACGCGGTGACGACGTCGCCGATCGTGGCCCTGGTGGCAGCCATGGCCCGCGAGAGGAAGGTCACGCCCGCGGCGTTCACCACGTGGTTCACCGCTTCGGTCGCGACGATCTCGCGCCGCAGCGGATGGCTGGCGAAGTGCTCCGAGAAGCTCGCGCGCAGGCGCCGGGGAAAGTACTCGTGCAGGAAGGCCTGCCCGGAAGGTCCGTCGGGGAACTCGGTCACCAGCACCGTCTCGAAGGCCCACCTCTTCGTATGTCCCAGCACCAGGGCCAGCAGGGGACGCGGGAGCCCGCGCGCCAGCTCGCGCAGCGCGAGGAGCTCCTCACGGCCGGGAACCGCATCCTCGGACCGGCTCAGGACCCCGGCCGCCGCGAGCTCCTCCACGTACCCCACGAACTCCTCGTACCGCGCCGCGCTGCGGAGGCCGTCGAGCGTGAGAGCTCGGGACTGGCTCTCGTTGTCGGCCAGCACGAGCGCGGCGACCTCCTCGGTCATCTCCGCGAGGATGCGGTTGCGCTCCTCGCGCCCCTTCAGGACACGTTTCCTCACCAGCAGGTCCATCAGGATCTTGATGTTCACCTCGTGGTCGGACATGTCGACGCCGCCCGAGTTGTCGACCGCGTCGGTGTTGACGTGGCCGCCCCGGGCCCAGTACTCGAGGCGTCCCCTCTGGGTGAACCCGAGGTTGCCTCCCTCGGCCACCACCCGGGCCCGGACGTCGCGCCCGTCCACCCGCACCCGGTCGTTCGCGCGGTCGCCCACCTCGGAGTCCTCTTCGGTGGAGGCCTTCACGTAGGTGCCGATCCCGCCGTTGTGGAGCAGGTCCACGGGGGCGGACAGGATCCGGCGGATCACCTCCTCCCCGCTCGCGCTCTCGCCCTCCATGTCCAGCAGCCCCATGATCTCGGGGCTCAACGGAATCGCCTTGGCCGAGCGGTCGAAGACGCCGCCTCCCTTGCTGATCAGCGAGGCGTCGTAGTCGCGCCAGGACGAGCGGGGTCCGCGGAACAGCCGTTGGCGTTCCTCGAACGAGGCGGCCGGGTCGGGATCGGGGTCGACGAAGATGTGGACGTGGTTGAAGGCGGCCACGAGCCGCATCGAGCGGCTACGCAGGGCGCCGTTGCCGAAGACGTCGCCTCCCATGTCGCCGATCCCGGCCACGGTGAAGGGGTCCTTCTGGACGTCCAGGCCGAGGTTGCGGAAGTGGTGCTTCACGCACTCCCACGCGCCCCGGGCGGTGATCCCGACCTTCTTGTGGTCGTAGCCGACGCTGCCTCCCGAGGCGAAGGCATCGCCCAGCCAGAAGCCGTACTGGGCGGACACGCGGTTCGCGGTGTCCGACAGGTGGGCGGTGCCCTTGTCCGCCGCGACCACCAGGTAGGGGTCGTCGCCGTCGTGGCGAACCACCTCTGGAGGATGGATCACCTTGCCGTCCACGATGTTGTCGGTGACGTCCAGGAGTCCGGACACGAACTCCCGGTACCGGTCGACGAGGTAGGCGTCCAGGGCCGGCCGCGACGGCACCTCGCCCTTCAGCACGAACCCGCCCTTGGACCCCACCGGCACGATGATCGAGTTCTTCACCATCTGGGTCTTCATGAGACCCAGGATCTCGGTCCGGAAGTCGTCGTGGCGGTCGCTCCAGCGGATGCCGCCGCGGGCCACCTTGCCGCCCCGGAGGTGGATACCCTCCAGCAGCCGGGAATGGACGTAGATCTCGAACATCGGTCGAGGCGTGGGCATCCCCTCGACGCGGCGGCTGTCCACCTTGACCGAGAAGACCGGACGCTCCGGGCGCTGGAAGAAGTTCGCGCGCAGGGCGGAGCGGACGAGGTTGTCGAGGCCGCGGAGCACCTCGTCCTCGGCCAGGCTCCGCACCGACTGCAGGGCCGTCCGGACGTCCGCCTCCGCCTCCGCCATCGCCTCGGGCCGGTCGCCGCTCAGGTCGGGGTCGAAGCGGGCGGCGAAGGAGAGGAAGAGTGCACGCGCGACCTCGCTGTTGCGCAGCAGCACGCCGTTCACGGTATCGGCGTTGTAGTGGGGGCGGATCTGCAAGAGGTGGTTCCGCAGCGTGCGGAGCAGCTCCACCTGCCTCCACGCCAGCTCCGCCTGGAGGACGAGGCCGTTCAGGGCGTCGTCGGTGGCCCGCTGCTCGTCCAGCGCCCGCAGCGCGGCCACGAAGCGCTCCTCACCGGCGATCAAGGCGGAGATGCGGTCGGCGGAAGCCTCGTTCTCGAAGCGGTAGAGGAAGCCCTTCCGCCCCTCCGGGAGCGCGAGGGGGATGCGCAGCTCCTCGGTCACGGTGAAACCGAGGTTCTGCAGGGTCCGCAGCGTGTCGGTGAGGGCGAGGGCGCGGTTCGAGTACAGCTTCAGGGTGACGAGGTCCGCCCCCCTCGGTATCAAGCGGACCTCGAGCCTGCCCTCCAGGTTCTCGAGGTGGCGGATGTCCTCGGGGACCTCTTCCGGCGGCGTCGACTCGCGGTACATCCCACTGCGGCTCTCGGTCCGCACGTAGCGGTCGAACAGGCGCCGCCCATCCCGCTCTCCGAAAGCGTGCTCGAGGGCCTGGGCGGTGCGGTCCTCCCAGGTGGTCACCATCTGCTCGGTGAGCCGCCGGACCTCGCCCTCCTCAACCGGATGCTCGAGCTGCCTGGCCTCGAAGTAGAAGAGCAGCAGGCTGACCGCACCCATGTCGGCGGAGGTCGTGAAGGAGATCGGGCCGAAGGCCTCGGCCAGCGCGGCGCGCAGGTTCTCCTCGGTCCTGTAGGAGTAGCGCAGCCTCGAGAAAGCCACCACCAGGGCGACATAGCCCGGCCCGGGCCGGCACTGGACGGCGATCTCGTCGTCGCCGGTCATGTAGACGATACGGGCGAGGATCTCCATCACGGAGCGCACGTCCGCGTAGAACAGCTCCCGGATCGGGAAGCGGCTGAACAGCGCGCGGAACTCCCGGTACGCGTACGAGTTCGGTACCGCGCCGCTCTGCTCGAGCAGCCACTCCAGCTTCTCGCGCAGGAGCGGGACGCCGGCCGCCTTCTGGGTGAACGCCCCCTTGGCGAGGCGGCCCACCAGGAGCGTCGCCTCCACGAGCTTCCCGTCGGGACCCCACTCGCGGATCACGATGTCGTCGATGGGCTCGAGGTGGTAGATGGCCGAGGCGTTGTTGCGGTAGTCGAAGTCGACGATGCGCTCGTCGCCTTCGGCGGGCAGGATCTGGGTCTCGACCTCCTCCATGAGACCGGGGAACACGACCGGCAGGAGGGTCGCGTCCGTGAAAACGCCGCTGGCGCTCTCCAGGATGCGGTCGGGAAGGCCGTCGGGGCCGATGCGGTACCGGACCGTCCCCTGGAAGATGTAGTTGTCGTCGAGCAGCCAGTCGATGAAGGCGCGCGCGGAGTCCGCCTCTCCGTCGCGGCCACGCCGGCTCCGGAGCTTCGGCGCGAGCTCGCGCATGGCGCGGCGCATCTGGTCGAAGTCCTCGACCGCGGTGAAGACGGACTTCAGGACCGAGTAGATCTCGTGCTCGACGTGGCGGAGGCGCTCGCGGGAGTCGATCCGCTCGATCTGGAAATGGCAGTACACCTCCTTCGAGCCCTCGTCGTGCGGACCTCCGATCCAGACGATCCGCTCCCACTGCCGCCGCACCGAGAAGATCGGGTGCACGGCGGTGAAGACCCTGAGGCCGGACTTGCGGAGGTAGTTCTTCAGGCTCTCGAAGATGAAGGGCGCGTCGGGCGTGTGGGTCTCGACGACCGTCACTTCCTGGGGAAGGCCGTCGCCGGGACCCTGGGAGACCCACCCGGCCTCACCGGGGTTGCGGGCGACCACGTGGATCCCCGGAAGCCCCCGGTAGAGCTGGAACGCGGGCGGCATCTCCCGGACGACGAACTGGAACTGCTCCATCGTGCGCGCGACGAGCGCGTCCAGCGAGAGCCCGAGGGCCAGCCGGTCCGGCGTTTCCGCGAACACTACCGGTGCGAAGGCGACGAGCAGCTCCCGGTCGGCGGCGTCGGCTCGTTGCCCCAGCACGTCCAGCAGAGCGGCCAGCCGGGCGGCCCTCTTGTGGGGATCGCTGGTGATCATCGAGGCTGCTTCATTCGGGGTCGGTGCCCCCTGGGCCAGGCGCCCGAGCCCCGCCTGCGCCGGAACTGAACCCGCCAGCGGCACGAGGGGTTCGAGCCTGTTCGGATCCTACCTCACGCCCCTCACGCCGGCAACGAATCCGTCCGGCTCGGTGGTCGCCCGGAGGCGAGCGGCACGAGATCGTCATCGAGGAACACCAGTGGGCGCGGGTAGCGAGCGCGGGGCGACCCCGGCCGGGGCCAACGCCCGACCGCCGACGATCGCGGGAGCAGACCTCACGGACGACCGACCGCCGGCGAATCCCTGCTAGAATCCCGCGGCAAACACCAGGCCTGAGGGGTGCCGAAACACAACCAGCGCGAGCGCACAATGGCTCGTCACACCCTCGCGCTCGGCAGTCGCGCGACTGTGCGCGTTGCTTTTCGGCACCCCTGAGAGAAGGATTGCGCGACACTTGAGGTTCGAGGTCCAGTACCCGCACGGCGAGCCCCACGAGGTCGAGCTTCAGGGAACGGTGGCTATCCTCGGACGCGATCCTTCCTGCGACCTCGTCCTCAACGACTCGAAGTGCTCGCGCCGGCACGCGGTCCTCGAGGCCGGCCCGCAGGGCATCGCGATCCGGGACACCGGAAGCGCCAACGGCGTCTTCGTGAACGGGAGGAAGGTCGAGCGGTCGCCGCTGGCCGAAGGCGACGTGGTGCGCCTCGGCGAGGTGCGGCTCACGGTGCTCTCCGAGGACGTACCCGGGACCCTGGTGATGGGCCCGGAGGACCTGGACCATCTCCAGCAGGGCGGGGCGGCGGAGGGGCCGCGCGCCGAAGCGTCCGCCCCTGCCGCTGCGCCGCCGTCGAAGCCGGCGGGGCCACCGCTGCCGCGACCGGCGGGCGCCCCCCCGCCCCGGCTGGCCCAAAGGCCAGTCGAGCAGCCGCCCCGCGCCGCACCGCCCGCACCGCCTCCACGGCCTGTCCCGCCCCGGGCGGCCTCCCCGGAAGGATCGCGTCCGCCGCAGAAGCGCCCCGCACCCCCGAGGGAACCAGTCCGCCGGCCGGCGCTCGTTCGTCCGGCGGAACGGCCGCTCACCGTCACGGTCCTCGCGGGCCTGTGGGCCGCGAGCGTCCTTCTCTACGGCGCGGGTGGGCTTGCGCTCGCCTCGTCCACCGGATGGACCGGCGGGGCGCTTGCCGCGGCGGTCACGGCGGCGCTCCTGCTGGCCATCGTCAGCGCGGTGATGGCAGTCGGGCTGTGGACCTGCCGGCCATGGGCCCGGGTGCTCCAGATCCTCGGCGCGGGGCTGGGCATCCTGACGTGCGCCTTCACCCTGTCGTCGATCACCGTGCTCGTCTACATGCTCCGCCCGGCCGTCGCGGCCCGTTTCGCCGGCCAGGGAGGGAGTCCCGCCTCGCAACCGGTGGAGGCCGACGCCGACACGTCCGCGGAGGCGGCCTTCACGATCGCGATCCTCGGGACGGTCCTCCTCGGAGCCGCCCTCGTGGCGGCCGCCGCTCTCGTCTCCAGCTGGATCGAGCGGGCCGGCTGAAGAGGCGGAAACCGTCGGGACACAAAGGGTTGTCGCCGTGCGTTCGTTGACGGCCAAGCGGTACGTGCGGTATAAGCTGGTGAAGTCCGGAGTGCTCGGAAGACCATGAACAGACAAGATGCATTCGCACTCTATCGGCAGATGCTCCTCATCCGGCGCTTCGAGGAGCGTTGCGCGCAGCTCTACGTGGAGGGGAAGATCGGAGGGTTCCTCCACCTCTACATCGGCCAGGAGGCGGTCGGCGTCGGGGCGATGAGCGTGATGCGCCCGGACGACTACGTCATCGCGTACTACCGCGACCACGGCTACGCCCTCGCCCGCGGCACCGATCCCCGCCCGCTCCTCGCGGAGCTATGCGGCAAGGTCACGGGGATCAGCCGGGGCAAGGGCGGCAGCATGCACTTCTACGACGTGCCGCGGGGCAACTTCGGCGGGGACGGGATCGTGGGCGGCCACCTTCCCCTGGCCGCCGGCATGGGGTACGGCATCCGACTGCGCGGCTCCGATCAGGTCGTGCTCTGCTTCTTCGGCGACGGCGCCGTGAACGAGGGAGCCTTCCACGAGGCCCTGAACGTCAGCGCGCTGTGGAACCTCCCCGTCATCTACATCATCGAGAACAACCGCTACGGGATGGGGACCTCCATCGACCGGGCCTCGTCCGTGAAGGACCTCTACCAGCGCGCCTCCGCCTACGGGATCCCGCGCCGGGAGGTCAACGGGATGGACCTGCTCGCAGTCCGGACCGTCATCGGCGACGCGATCGAGCTGGCCCGGAAGGAGAAGCGGCCCACCCTGATCGAGGCGGAAACCTATCGATACCGGGGCCACTCGATGTCCGACCCCGGGAAGTACCGGACGAAGGAAGAGGTCGAGACGATGATGAAGTCCGACCCCATCCTGCTGTTCGGGCGGCGCCTCATCGAGCAGGAGCGCTTCACCCAGGACGACCTGGACGCCGTCGACCGCGAGGTCCTGGCCGAGATGGAGGAGACGGTCGCCTTCGTGGAGTCCAGCCCGACGCCCCCGCTGGACGCCCTCTACGAGGATGTATACGTGCGTTCGCCCTACATCAACATGAAGGCGGCGGAGAAGGACCCGGCCTGGCGCGCCTCGCGCCGGGACGATCGCGTGCCGGAGGAGCTGCCGCCCCTGCAGCCCCGCCCGGTGGAGCCGGCCACCGCGGGGGCCGCCCCGGACCCGGCTGCCGCCGCGACACAGGCCGCCGCCAAGGTCGGGAGCTAGCGATGGCCGTGATGACCATGCGCGAGGCCCTGAACCAGGCCATGCGGGAGGAGATGGCCCGCGACCCCAAGGTCTTCATCCTCGGCGAGGAGGTCGGCGCCTACCAGGGGGCCTACAAGATCACCCAGGGCCTGTTGGCGCAGTTCGGGGAGTGGCGCGTGCGGGACACGCCCATCGCCGAGGAGGCCATCGCCGGCGTGGCGGTGGGAGCCGCGTTCATAGGCTTCCGACCCATCGCCGAGATGATGACCTTCAACTTCTCCTTGCTGGCCCTGGACGTGATCGTGAACCACGCAGCCAAATACCGCTACATGTCCGGCGGGCAGGTGCGTTGCCCCATGGTCCTGCGCGGCCCCTCGGGAGCGGCGGCCCAGGTGGCTGCGCAGCACTCCCAGGCGCTGGAGAGCTGGTACGCCCACGTCCCCGGGCTGGTGGTGGCGATGCCCTCGAACCCGAAGGACGCCAAGGGCATGCTGAAGAGCGCGATCCGGGACGACAACCCGGTCATCTTCATGGAGAACGAGGTCCTGTACAACTTCAAGGGCGAGGTGCCCGACGAGGAGTACCACATCCCGCTCGGGCTCGCCGACGTGAAGCGTGCGGGCAAGGACGCGACGCTCGTGGCCTGGAGCCGCTCCGTCGTCACTTCGCTCGCCGCCGCCGACCTCCTGGCGAAGGAAGGGATCGAGGTCGAGGTGGTGGACCCGCGCACGTTGCGCCCGCTGGACGAGGACGTGATCTTCGACTCGGTGCGGAAGACGGGGCGCTGCGTGGTGGTCGAAGAGGGCTGGCCCATGGCCGGCTTCGGAGCCGAGATCTCGCACCGCGTGCAGCGGGACTGCTTCGACAGCCTCGACGCCCCCGTCCTCAGGGTCACGTCCACCGACGTACCCATGCCGTACGCCAAGACCTTGGAGAAGGCGTACCTGCCCCAGCCCGAGAAGGTGGTGGAGGCCGTCCACCAGGTCCTCTACCGGTGAAAGGCCGGCGCGGCCCAGCCGTCGACCCCGTCGCGAGGACCGCCTTCGAACCGCCTGGCCCGCGGAGCGCACAGATGGGAGCACCATGAGCGTCACCAAGGTCGTCCTGGCCAAGCTCTCCCCGACCATGGAGGAGGGCACCATCGTCAGGTGGGCCAAGAACGAAGGGGACCCCGTCAAGGTCGGCGACGTCCTGGCGGAGATCGAGACCGACAAGGCCAACATGGAGATGGAGGCCCTCGGGGCCGGCGTCCTCCGCAAGGTCCTGGTGCCGGCCGGAGGCAAGGCGCCCGTGGGCGCCCTGATCGGCGTGATCGCAGAGCCGGGCGAGGACATCGGGCCCACGCTGGCGAAGGCGGAGGCGGAGGCGGCCGCTCCCGAGGCAGCGCCCAAAGCGGAAGCAGAGAAGGAGAGTGAGGACGCCGCCGAGCCTGCGGCGGCCGCCCCTCCGCGTCCGGCCGCCGCGGCCAGGGAATCGGAACCGGCGCCGGAGAGGGGTCCCTCTCCAAACCCGAGAACAGAGTCCTTGCCTCCCGCGCCCACGGCTCCGCGGCAGGCTCCCAGCGCGGGAGGCGAGGGACGAGTCAAAGCCAGCCCCCTGGCAAGGAGCATGGCCGCCGAGCGGAGAATCCCGCTCGAGTCCGTCGCGGGGAGCGGCCCCGGCGGACGGATCATCAAGCGCGACATCGAGGCCTGGTCCGGCGGCGCCCGGCCCGCACGCACGGAGGGCGCCGCGCCGGCTCCCGCCGCGCCGGCTCCCACCGGCCCCCAGGTCGCGCCGGGCCAGGAGCTGCCGCTGTCGAGCATGCGGAAGACGATCGCCAAGCGGCTCGTGGAGAGCAAGTTCACCGCCCCCCATTTCTACGTGACCATGGAGATAGACATGGGGCAGGCGGCGGGCCTGCGCGAGCAGCTCCAGCGAGCGGCGGAAGCCAAGGTCTCCTACAACGACCTGGTGGTCAAGGCCTGCGCCAAGGCCCTGACGCGCTTCGCGATGGTGAACGCGTCCTGGGCCGGCGACCGGATCGTCACCCACGCCGAGGTCAACGTGGGAGTCGCGGTAGCCCTTCCCGACGGCCTGATCACGCCGGTGGTCCGCAACGCCGACCGCAAGTCGGTGGTCGAGATCGGACGGGAGATCAAGGAGCTGGCCGGCCGGGCCCGGGAGCGCAAGCTGAAGCCGGAGGAGTTCAGCGGCTCGACGTTCACGGTCTCGAACCTCGGGATGATGGACGTGACCGAGTTCACCGCCATCATCAACCCGCCGGACAGCGCGATCCTCGCGGTCGGAGCGGTTCGCAAGGTCCCGGTGGTCGTGGACGACGCTCTCGCCGTCGGCTACCGCATGAACGTCACCCTCAGCTCCGACCACCGCGTCATCGACGGAGCGCTGGCCGCGAGCTTCCTGCAGGAGGTCCGCCGCCTCCTCGAGAACCCGTTCACCCTGTTCGTGTAGCGGCTAGCGGGCCGTGCCGGGCCGGGCGGCGTAGTCCTCGACGAAGTCCTCGATCCGCCGGCGGTCCGCCGGGGTCAGCTCCAGGAACTTGAGGCCGAAGCCCGGCGGCAGGCTGTGGACCGGATGCTGCTGCCGGGGATTCACCCAGGCCACCACCGCTCCCAGCGCGATCTCCCGCTCGTTCCCGGGCATGCGGAAGCGGCAGGCCAGCGGCTCTCCGAGGGGAGGCTGCTCGTCCCGGGCCACGTAGGCCCCCAGGACGTTGATGTTGACGATGAACGCGGAGAAGGAGCTGCCGTCGGGGCGCGCCAGGTCGCAGCGGCGGATGAAGGGCACACGCAGCAGGCCGCTCGACCGCCGCGGCGCCGCGTCCGTGTCCTGGGGCCCCACCAGCAGGTTCTTCCTCCTCCCGGCCTTCGCGGGGAACGGCGGCGCGCGAACCGAATCATACGGGAAAGCGGGGGCAGCGGCGAGCCGTCTTCCCGGATCCGGCGTGCCTTTCAGCCGAGGACGAGTCGTTCGTTCCCGGTCCGTCTCGTGACCCTCTCGCGGTCGAGGAACTCGAGCAGCGGGATGACGAACTTCCGGCTCAGGCCGGTCATGTCCTTGAATGCGGCGACGTCGAGGTGTGATCCCGGAGGCCAGCGCCGGCGCACGTCGTCCTTCAGCGACTCGAGGCGCCGACCGTCGACCAGGAGGGAGTCCCCCACCCGGCGGAGTCGCCCTTCATCCAGGAGCACGCGCGCAACACGCTCGAGCAGGCGCGGATCCGCGTGCACCCTGTCCGCTACCCCGGCCGGCTCGACCCCCTCGAGCCCGGCCGCACCCGCCGCCTCCAGGAGAGCGGCGCGGGCGGCCTCTTCCTCGCGGGTGAGGCGCACCTCGTGGCCGGCTCGCGACACCGCATCGGGGAGGAGGCGCACCGCGCCCGCCGCGGAGAGCTCCGACAACACGTACTCCAGGGCGCCCTCGGGGGCCCGCGAGAATACCTGGCGGCGGAGCGCCTCCCGGGACATCGCCGGCTTCAACGGGTTCGCGCGGTGGAACGCTTCGAGCTGGGTGAGGGCCGCGTCGCGGAGCCGGTCGAGGCCGACGCGGGACACCACCTGCGCGGTGTCCCGGCCGAAGACGCGGAGCGTGGGATCCCCCTGGAGGGTCGTCGCGAGCTCCGCAACAGGAACGGTGAGCCGCGCCGCCAGCGTCGGGAGATCGACGCCGGACCCTGCCGCCGCCTCGATCATCGCCCGAGCGACGGCCGCGCCAGTCTCTCCAGCGGTCACGCCCGCCAGCTCCGGCCGCCTCCTCTTCGGCGGGAGCGGATCCAGGACGCGCGCGCCGCCGATGGTCCTGGCCGGAGAGTAGGAGCGGAGGATCAGAGGATCTCCGCGCCCCGCCACCGCGCGGCGCTCGAGTCGAAGCTGGGCCAGCGCCTTCCCGCCCGGCCCGAGCGCGCGGCCGCCGGCGAGGCGCACCCGGGCCAGCACCTCCGCGCTGGCGAGATGGACCCGCACCCGGGACTGGTCCCTCAGGGGCCGTTCGCCCGGGAGCAGCGACAGCTCGACGTCGACCAGCGACGTGGGCCGGAGCGTGCCCGGGCGGACCAGCACCTCCCCGCGTTGGACGTCGGCGACGTCGAGGCCCGAGAGGTTCACCGCCACACGGTTGCCCGCGCCGACGCCCTCCACCGCCTGGCCGTGGACCTGGAGCCCCCGGACGCGGCCGCGCCTCCCCGACGGGAGCACCTCCAGCTCCTCGCCGGCAGCGACCGCCCCCGACACGAGCGTTCCCGTGACCACGGTGCCGAAGCCGCGCAGGGTGAACGAGCGGTCCACCGGCAGCCGCAGCAACCCGCCGGCACGCCGTTCCTGCGCCGACCGCGCCAGCGCCCGCAGGGCCGCCTCCAGGGCGGCGAGCCCCTGGCCGGTGCGGGCGGATACGGCCAGGAGCGGCGAGCCCTCCAGGAACGAGCCCGCCACCAGATCGCGCACCTCCATCGCCGCCAACGCCTGGCTCTCCTCGTCGGCCGCGTCGATCTTGGTGAGCGCCACCAGGCCCCGGCGCACGCCCAGGAGCCGGCAGATGTGGAAGTGCTCGCGCGTCTGGGGCATCACCGACTCGTCCGCGGCGACGACCAGGAGCACGGCGTCGACGCCGTGCACCCCCGCGAGCATGTTGCGGACGAAGCGCTCGTGGCCGGGGACGTCGATGAACGACACCGCGACGCCGCCGGCGGCAGCCATGTGGGCGAAGCCCAGGTCGATCGTGATCCCGCGCTCCTTCTCCTCCTTGAGCCGATCGGGATCGGTCCCGGTGAGGGCCCGGACGAGCGTGCTCTTACCGTGGTCGATGTGCCCAGCCGTCCCCACGATGAACGAGCGCATCGACGGAGTTGAGCACATGGCGCTCCGACTCAGGGGAACCAGAGCTTGATGGCGAAAAGGACCACGGTCACCGTCACCGCACCCCTCACCCATCCGTGCCCCTTCGCCACCGTCAGCCGGACGCCGACGAGGCTGCCCAGGAGGCTTCCCAGGCCGAGGGCTAGGCCCATGGACCAGTCCACCTTGCCGGCCGAGACGAAGATGAGCAGCGACAGCAGGGTGAGGCCGAGCACCGTCAGGACCTTCACGGCGTTGCCGCGGACGAGGTCGAACCCCGCGTGGGTGGTGACGGCCAGGACGAGGAAGCCGACGCCCGCCTGGACGAACCCGCCGTAAAGGCCGACCCCGAGCAGCCCCACGAACACCGCAGGAGACCGCGGAGAGCGGACGGCGACGCGGCTCCGGCCCTTGAAGGGCTCGACGAGGGTCCAGAGGGTCACGGCCACCATGACCAGCGCCAGGATTCGCCGGAAGGCCGCGTCGCCCACGTGAAGCGCGGCCCACGCGCCCAGGGCCGCCCCGGCGAGACAGGGGACCGAGGCCCAGAGTCCCCAGCGCCAGTCCAGGACGGCGTGCCGATGGAACCCCCACACGCCGCCGACGCTCTGGATGACCACCCCCACCCGGTTGGTGGCGTTGGCCACGGTCGAAGGCAGGCCGAGGAAGATGAGCACCGGCAAGGTCAGGAACGACCCGCCGCCGGCGACCACGTTGAGCGCGCCGCCGACGAACCCGGCGACACCCAGGATGGCCCATGCCCCGGGGTCTCCCGGCCCAACGGCGAGCACGCCGTTCACGGGGGGGCGCTCAGGGCCACGTCCGCTCGCCGCGAGCTACACAACTACACGACCGCCCGCGGGCGCTTCAACTCCCTGCCGAGGCGGGCGGCCTCGGTGTCGTAGCCCTCCCGGCCCATCAGGGCGTAGGCGGCGACCTTCCCCGCTTCCACACCGGGCTGGTCGAACGCGTCGATGCCGTACAGCTCGCCCGAGAGCGCGGTCTGGAACTCGAAGAGGTAGATGAGCTGCCCGAGGGCGTACGCGGAGACGCGAGGGATGCGGTAGGTGAAGTTCGGCCGGCCGGCGGCCGTGAGCGCGACCTCGGTTCCGAGGCGCTCCGCCTTCAGCAGTTCCCCCAGCGTCCGGCCGCCCAGGTACCCGAGGGAGGAGAGGTCGGCGTGCAGCCGCGGGATGTGCACGTTCTTCCGGAAGGCCTCGACCTCCAGGAAGGTCACGACCTTGTCGTGGGGCCCTTCCATGTAGAGCTGCACCTGGGAGTGTTGGTCGGTGGCGCCCGGGGACACGACCGGCGTCTGGCCGATCTCGACGGTACGCCCCTGACGGTCGCGGCGCTTGCCCAGGCTCTCGGCCCAGAGCTGCCGGTACCAGTCGGCCAGGCGGGCCAGAGCGTCGGCGTACGGCATGAGCACCTGGATCGAGCGGCCCCTCTCAGTGGCGAGCCGGTGGAGAAGGACCGCCCCGAGCACGCCGGCGTTCCGCTCCGGCGCGGCGGACCAGCAGTGCCGACGCATCTCCCGCGCGCCGGTCATGAGGGCCTCGACGTCGATGCCGAGGAAAGCGGCGGGAACGAGGCCGACCGCGGTCAGGACGGAGAAGCGTCCCCCGACGTTCTCGGGGATCGGCTGGGTGGGGATGCCGAGGCGGCGCGCGAGGGCGAGGAGGTCGCCCTTCCTGGGGTCGGTGGTCGCGCTCCAGCGCCGGACGTGGCGCGGCCCCAGCCGGCGCTCCATCCAGTCGAGGAGGACGAGCAGGTTCGCCATGGTCTCGGCGGTGCTCCCCGATTTCGTGATGACGTTGACCGCGGTGCGCTCGGGATCGAGCGATGCCAGGCTGGCTTGGACCCGTTCCGGGTCGACGTTGTCGAGGATCACCAGGCGCCGCTTGGGGCGCAGGGCGCTCTCCAGGGCGAGCGGGCCGAGGGCGGAGCCGCCGATCCCGGCGATCACGAGGGCGTCGGCGAGGCGGGCCAGGCGGCGGCCCTCTCGGACGCTGCCGGCCGCCGCGCGGCGGTCGTCCAGGATCGCGTCGAAGCCGTAGCGTCCCGAGTCCAGGGCGGTCCGGAGCGCCTTCAGGTGGGGGGCGGCGTCGCGAGCCGCGGTCCGCAGCTCCGAGGAGCTGAATCCGGCCCGGCCCACGCGGTCGGCCAGGCAGCCCGTGTAGTCGAGGCGGACCCGCTCGCCGGCCCCGCCGGCCAGGTCAGTCCTCCCGGCTCGATACGCCGAAGACAGCCTCCGCGGTCTTGTGGAGCTTGGCCGCCAGGGCCAGCCGGGCCTCCTTCTCCGAACGGACGATGAAGGAGTAGTTCTCCCGGGCGACCTTGATGAGGAACAGCAGCTCGTCGCGGGTGAGGTTCAGGACGATACGGTTCTCGTTCTGGTCGAAGAACCCCTCGAGGAGCTTGTCCCTGAGGCGGAGGCGGGCGTCCTGCTCCTCGTCCATGATGAAGTGGTACTCCTGGCGCGTCACCTTCTGGAGGAAGATCAGCTCCTTGCTGGTGAGGTTGAGCGCCACGCTGCGGACTTCGGACATCTTCCGCCCCCCCTGTTGACTTGTGGGCCCGGGCTCGTCGGGCTCACCTGCGGTCCGAGAAGCGCGTCGATCCAAGGCCGGTATTGTAGCGGACGGGGCTCGAACCGTCACCCGAAGGCCCCCCGCCACCCCCTATCCCCTCGGCGTCGGCCCGGAGCAGGGCGATCTCCTGGGCCAACTCCTTGACCTCCCGCGTAAGGGCCGAGAGCCGGACCGAGTAGTTCAGGCTCAGCAGGGCCAGATAGAGGATGCAGAAGAAGAAGAGCGTCGAAGTCGTGACCACGGCGCCGACGAGGTCCGTCATCCAGATCAGCAGGTCGTAACGCAGGATCAGCAGGATGATCGTCGCGCCCGAGGCGATCCACAGCCACGAGTACTCGACCCTCAGGCGGCGTCGCCGGACCAGCTCGAGGATGACGAGGAGCAGCCCCACCGCGATGGTTAGGAAGAAGATCTTCTGGTGTAGGGGCACGGCTCACCCCCTGAGGTCCTCCTCCTGGCCGAGGGCCGCCACCAGGAGGGAGAAGAACATGTTGAACGCGTAGGCGACGGCCCGATGGCCGTCGTGCATGCCGTGGCGGTTCCGCGATCGCCGCATCCGCGCCGGACGCTCGGCCACCGCCAGCCGCGAGCGTCGCGCCAGCACCAGGGCGTCCGCGTCCGGGAAGCGGTCCGGAAAACGGGACGCCGCGAAGAGCGCCTGGGCCCGCGGCGAGAGGGCCTTCAGCCCCGACGTGGGGTCGCTCAACCGCAGGCCGGTGAGCGCCCACGTCATCGCCGCGAGCATAGCGCTCCCCGTCCTGCGGAGGAGGCCTCCACGCCAGGACCGGGCACCGAGGAACCGCGAGCCGAGGACGAGGTCGGCCCCCTCCCGCACCGCATGGACGAGCGCCGCCACGTCGGCCGGATCGTGCTGCCCGTCCCCGTCGAAGGTGACCACGACGTCGTACCCGCGCCGCAGCCCGAGCTTGATGCCCGCTTGGACCGCGGCGCCGTAGCCGAGATGGAAGGGGAGCCGGAGGACCGCGGTTCCCGCCTCCCGGGCGGCCTCCACGGTACCGTCCGTGGAGCCGTCGTCCACGACCAGGACCGCGTCCTCGGGGCGCTCGGCCCTCAGCTCGGCGACCACGGTGCCCAGGTTGCCGGCCTCGTTCCAGGCCGGGATGACCACCAGGACGCCGCTCACGCCGCCCCTCGCTGAGGTCCGAAGCGGCCGCGGCGAAAGTCCGAGACGCCCCGTAGTACCGCGTTCAGGCCGGCCAGCCGGGGCACCTGGCCCTGGCGCAGGACGTGTGCCACGTTCAAGGCCACTATGGAGCACCGGCGCGCCAACCCGGCCGCCGGCCCGAGGGGCAGGAGCCGCTCCGCCGCCCGGAGGTGGTTCCGGACGGCGTAGTACAGCTTCTCGGGCGACGACGCTCCCAGGCTCCGGCCTCCGGCGTGCCGGGCCCGCGCCCCGAGGACCACGGCCAGCGCGAACCCCTCGCGCCGGGCGCGGACGCACCAGTCGGTCTCCTCGAAGGAATGGAAGTACATCTCGTCCAGGGGCCCGACCCGATCGAGGGCCGCACCGCTCACCATGAGGGCCGCACCCGACAGCGACGGCACGTCGAGCCGGCCCTCGGATGGCCTGTCCGGCTCGCCGTGGCCAAGGAGGCGCTGCCTCCCCCAGCGCAGGTCGATGCAGAGCCCACGCGACTCCAGGCGGGCCTCGGCGCCGCGCAGGACCACCGGCCCGACGGCTCCCAGCCGGCGGTCGTCGAGGGCCTCGGCGAGCCGGCGCAGGCTTCCGGGCTCGAGGACGGCGTCGTTGTTGAGGAACAGGAAACGATCGCAGCCGTGGGCGCGGAGGCGCGCGACCCCCGCGTTCAGCCCGGCCGCGTAGCCCAGGTTCTCGGGCAGGCGGACGACCTCCACCTCCGTGCCGCCCGAGGCGGACGCGGCGGCTTGCGGGCTCGCACCGCCGAAGCCGCTCTCCACCACGACGATCCGTGGGCCCAGGTCCGGGTCGCGAACGGAGTCGACCGCGCGCCGGGTGTCGTCGGGACGTCCATGATCCACCACGACGGCCCCGACCCGGCCGGCCCTGCGTCCCAGGCGGCGACGTGCGGCCTCGTAGAGCGACGCAAGCGCCGCGACGTGGGTGTCCATGTCGGGCACGGACGGCGGATTCGAGCCGAGCCGCGCGCGCAGGCCGGGCTCGTCCAGGAGGCGGCGCAGGACACGGGCCAGCGCGGTCGCGTCACCTGCCCGGAAGCGCAGGCCGTCGACGCCCTCGCGGACCTTCTCCGCCAGACCGCCGTGGTCGCTGGCCACGATCGGGAGCCGCGCCAGCAACGCCTCCTGCACGGTCAGCGGCGAGTTCTCCTCCCACAGCGAGGGCACCACGAGGACGTCGACTCCAGCGAGGACCTCGCCCAACCGACCGTGGTCGAAGGGTCCCCGGATCGACTCGTCGGCGTGCGGTCCGAGTATCGCGCGGAGCCGGGCCTCGTAGCCCGTGTCGCCGTGGTAGGGCGGGAACGGCCCGTGGATCCGCAGCGCCGCGCGACGATCGTCCAGGCCGCGGAACGCCTCGGCGAGGACGTGAGCGCCCTTCGAGGGGATCACCGACCCGACGAAGCCGAAGCGCACGCGGCCCACCGGATCGGGTACGCGCGGAGGAAGGGCGACGGGTTCGTGGCCGTTCTCGAGGACCTCGATCCCCCCGATGCCGAGGCCGGCGAGACGATCGCGCACGAACCTCGAGGGGGCGATCAGGAGGTCGGCGGCCCGCAGCACCTCACGCATCTCCGCGAGGCGCCGGGCGATCCGCGACGCCCCGGCAGGACCCACGGAAGCGGCGAGCCGGGCGACCAGCGGGGCGAGGGGAAGCCGCGAGAGCGGTCGCACACCTCGAGCGGGGACAGGGGCGACCTGGGCGCCCACGCAGCCCAGGCAACGACGCGGCTCGGGCCCAGGACAGACGTCCAGGCGCAGCGTCAGGAGCTGACCCAGCGGGCAGACGGGCCAGAAGTCGTGGAGCGTGATCGCCACCGGTGCGCCGCGCCGGCGCGCCTCGAAGACGAGCCCGGTGGACAGGCCGGAGAGGTGTCCCGCGTGCACGATGTCCGGACGGACCTCCTCGAGAACGCGCCCAGCCGAAGCGGCGGCGATGGGGTCCCGGTAAGCCTCGAACCCGGGGACGACCCGGTGGAGGTTGTTGAGGGAGATCACGCGAACCCCCTCCCGGTTCGCGGAGCGCAGGTCGTGGTCGGGGCGGCCGGGGTCTGCAGATCGGTGCAGGACCGTGACCTCGTGATCGCGGGCCAGCCGCCGCGCCAGAGCGCGCGTGTAGAACTCCGACCCGCCCTGACCCTCCGGCGGGTAGCCGTGGTGGACCAGAAGCACCCTCATGCCCAGTCCGGGTAGGGACGGCCCCGCTCCTCGTCGCGCGCCCCGAGATACTGGCCGTAGGTGGCGGCCAGCGCCTGGACCGGCGCCGCCAGCCAGGTGGCGGGCCGGCCCCCCCCGGAGGCTAGGGTCCGGAGGTCGCTCACGAGGGCCCCGAGGCAAGAGCGCACGAGGTGCGGCCGGTCCGGGACGGTGCGCAGACCGAAGAGGCGGTACAGGAGCCGGTGCCCGAGGTAGTTGCGCCGGAAGACCGCGCGGGCGGATCGCCGGTGCGAGTGCTGGACCACGGCCTCGGGCACGTACGCGACGCCGTAACCGAGGGCGAGGACCCGCTGGCTCCATTCGAGGTCCTCGCCGAAGCGGGAGCGCCCGAAAGGGGCGGCCGCCAGGACGCTGCGTCTCACGGCCGAGGCCACGTTGTCGAACGCCGCCAGGGAGTAACGCTCGGACGGGGACAAGGCTGCATACGCGTCGGGACCGGGCTGGAAGACCACCCGCGGCTCGCGGCTCGCCGCGACGCAGCGGGCGAGGTCGCGACGGGTGATCGGGTCGGCGTCCGGCCGCGGGACCTGCCGGGCGAAGGCGCCCGCCAGGCGCTGGTCCGCGGCCAGGACCGCGACGAGCCGGGAGGCGTAGCTCCGGTCGGAGGGCAGCGCGTCCTGGCTGAGGAACAGGACGTACTCCCCGCGGGCCGCCCCCGCCCCCCGGTTCCGCGCGGTTCCGTGGTCGAACTCCCCGGGTGCGAGACGAACGACGCGCGCGCCGGCCGCATCGAGGAGCGACAGCGACCCGTCGGTGGATCCGCTGTCGAGCGCCACGATCTCGAGGCCGCCCGCGAGGTCCTGGTCCCGCAGGGCGGGCAGCAACGCGCGGAGGAACCCGGCGCCGTCCTTCACCGGGATCACGGCCGAGGCGCGCGGGGACGGGGGTACGGCCGGCGGCATCGCGCCTCGATGTTAGACCGGGTGCCCCGACCGGCCAAGGGTGGGGATCACAAGGGGCGCTGGACGGCTCAGGGGGGCCAAACCGGCTGAGCGCGGGAGCGGTCCGCGTGAACGCGGGCCAGGTGGAGGCTGTACGCCTCCACCCCCGCGGTCGACCGGGGCAGGAACGCGTCGACGGCGAGGAAGACGCGCGTGTGGTCTAGACTCCCAAGCGATGACGCGTGCGCGATTGTACTGCCTCTCGTCCCTGGGTCTGCTCGCGGTCTACGGTGCCGGGCTGCTGATCGCGGCCGGACCGGGCGGTTTCGAGGCCATGGAGCCCTTCCCCCTGGGCGGCGGCGGCGGCGCGGGCGGTCCCCTCGTCCGGACGGCCGCGCTGGCTCTCGGCCTGAGCCTTGGCTGGGCCGTGCCGGGTCTCTCGCTGGCGCTGCTGCACCGCCCGGACCTCGAGGGCACCGCCCTGCTGGGGCGCGCCTTCGGACTAGGCGCGGGCTATCTCGTCTCCACCGGCTTCGTGCACGCGCTGCTCTTCGGCGGGGCGCCGGGCCGGGCGGCGCTCCTGGCGCTGTTGGCCCTGCCTCCGGCCCTGCTCCTCTCCCGCCGATCCCCGCGCCCACCGGGACGCCTCGACGCCGCGGCGCTCACGGCCGGACTGGCCATGGCCGCGCTCGCCGCGGCCTTCTGGCCGAAGCTGGTCCACGAAGGCCTGAACGGCGACGGCACGGAAGCGTACGAGCTTGCGCGCAGCCTCGAGGCGCATCCCCTCCCTCGCTGGGACATGGAGCGCGACGAGCCGCCGGGCCGCTTCGGCACGCCGGTGTTCGTACCGTTCTGGACCGGCGCCTACCTCGCCTCGGCCCAGATGTCGGTCCTCGGCCGAGGCGAGCCGGCGGTGCGCCTGCCATTCGTGCAAAACCTGGTCCTCGCCGCCGTGATCGCCGCCAGTCTCGCTGAGCGCCGGGGACCCGGCGGATGGCTTTACGTGGGGGCCCTGGGAGCCGTGTACGCCGTCTGGAACGCCTACTGGGTGGGCTATGAGCCGCCCTTCACCGACCTCGCCGAGCCAGCGGGGACCGACGCGCTCACCGTGGCTCTGTGGCTGGCGGGCTTTCGGGAGATCGCGGCCGGATCCCGGACTCTGGGCATCGGCCTGTTCGTCCTCGCCTCGGGGACCACGTATTCGGCTCCCTTGCTCGCCGCCCTGGTCCTCGCGGCCCTGGCCGTGGTCGCGCCCGAACGGGGCCGCTCCGCGCTGGTGTGGGCTCTCGGAACCGCCGCGGTCCTGGTCCCCGCCATCCTGCTCTACGGCTGGCTCTCGGGCGACCTGGAAGACTGGACTCGCCAGCTCCGCGTCGCCTACTGGGAGGATTTCGTGGAAACCGGCCGGCGCGTGCCGGCGCTGCCCGTGGCGGGCCGCTTCCTCCTCCTCACCGGAGGCCTTCCCGTCGCGGCGGCCTTCGCTTGGGGCCGGCTGCGTCCTTCGAGCCGCGCCCTGCTCGCCGCAGGTGGAGCCTACCTGGTCCTGGTGCTGGCCGGGAGCTACAAGAACCTCCACTACCTGATGCCCCTTCCCTGGGTCCTCCTGGCGCCGTCGCTGGATGCCGCCGGCGCGCCGATGCGCCTGGGCGCCACCGCGGTCCTGGGCGTCGTCCTCGGCCTTTCGTGGCCCGAGCCGCGCCATCCGCATCCCGAGAACATCGACCTGGGGCGCCTCTCCTGCGTGGAGCAGATGGACTACGAGGAAGCGGCCCTCGGCGCCGGAGCCGTCTACCGGGCGTTCGATGAGCCGGGCCGAGGCCGGCGCTTCGAGGTGGGGCGCCATACCTTCGTGCGGTATGCCCTCGACGTCGACGCACGTCCCTGCCGGTTCCGCCTGGCGCGGACCCGCCGGCAGGGATGGGTGACCGTGGCGGAGGGTCCCCCCTCGATCTCGGTCCGCGACCTGGACACCTACGTGCGCTGGCGCTTCTTCCGGCCGCCCCTCCCGACGTCGCCGCTCTTCCCGCGCACCGGGGCGGCGCCGCTCCCCGCTGCTCCTGCCGCGTGGACCGGCCGGATCCGGCTCGACGGTGAGCCGGGGCGCTCGCTGCTCCTCGAGGGCTTCGAGGGCGGGCCGGCGGGCGCCCAGACCGGCGGAAAGGCCCGCCTGCTCGTGCCGGTCCTGGCTCGGGGCCCCGGCGCGATCGTCCTCGGCGCGAAGGAGGCAAGACGCCTCCGGGTGCGGATCAACGACGACGCCGGACACGACCTGGACGCCGAGGCCGACGGCAGGGTGCGCTTGCCGATCTCGGCCGGAGCCTGGCAGGTGGGATGGAACGTCCTGGAGCTGGTGCCGGCCGCTCCGGGACCGATCACCCTCGAGTGGATCGACCTGCCGCCGGTCCCCTCACCGCCCCCGACAGAGGTAGAGCACGTGGGGATACGGCCGGAAGCGCCCCAGGGGGACGGTCTGCACGTCGAGGTGCAGGCTCTCGAGCAGGGCGGTCATCCCCTCCCGCGTCCGCAGGAAGACGGGCGCTAGGCCGTGGACGATCCGGTCCTGGGTGTAGTGATACACGTGCTTCCAGGCCGGCCGCTCGTCGAGGTCCTTGACCAGGAGCAGTCCGCCCGGGGCCATCGCCTCGCGGGCCTGGAGCAGCAGCTGCTCCTGCTCGGGCCGGGTCATGTGGTGGAGCACGTCGAAGACCGCCACGACCGGGACCCGCAGCGCCGGCAACGAGCCGGGCTTGCACACCTCGAAGGCGAGCCCCGCGAGGCCGGCGGCGCTCCTCCGCGCGCGCGCCACCCTCTTTTCCGACACGTCGACGCCGAGGACGCGCCGGCCTGGACCGGTGAGGTGCAAGACGTGGGCGAAGATCCCCCAGCCGCAGCCCACGTCCAGCACCTCACCCTCGGCCGGGACGTGGCGCGCGACGGCGATCATGGGTGCTGTGAGCAGCCGGGCGGCGACATAGCAGCGCGCCAGAGGGCCGAGGGGGGCGTAGAGGGCCACGACGCGGCGCGCCAGGGAGAAGGCGTGGGGCAGGGGTCGGGCGGCGCGGGCGACCACGGGGCGGCTGAGCGTAGCACAGCTCCCGTCGCCGGACTCCGGTGAGGGCGGCGGGATCACATGTGCGAGAATCGGGTCGGCATTCCCTTGCCGAGGAGAGACCAGTGCCCGACCAGGAGCCCGGGACTCCGTTCGACAGTATCGAGAGCTCCCACGAGTACGTTGGCCTCCTGGCCGAAGCGCTCGAAGAGGCGCGCGCGGCCATCCAGGACGAGATCGGGTTGGCCGAGCGCGAGGGCGCGGTCCGCCGCGGCGAGGCGCTCCAACTCGTGGCCTTCAAGCTCGAGAAGCTGGAGGCGCACATCACGGCCAGCCGCCGCCTCCTGAACGACCTGCGCTCGCTCCGCCGCCTGCTCCTCCAGGAACGCGCGCCCGGCGCGCGGCGCCGGGAACGGGACGGGGCGCCCGAAGTCGAAGGGGCGTAGCCGCCCGGCCCACCGGCCGCCCACGGAAGGGCGCTGATTCAGCGCCCTGCCAGCGAGGCGTATCTCGACTCGAGCTCCAGGGCTTCGTCGGCGGAGCTCCGGATGGGCAGCGCTTCGAGCCCACTCGCCAGCCGGTGCCCGCCGGTAATGTCGGCGAGGGC
>Ga0268386_10000048_pt1 | contig 61610 bp, 47 predicted proteins | sample RVTome_15_FD_200260 | JGI IMG/M metagenome (GOLD analysis project Ga0268386, IMG submission 200260) | Soil microbial communities from uranium-contaminated site in the Upper Colorado River Basin, Wyoming, United States - RVT150D86... ... | reverse complement strand
GACCCCACGGGGAAAACACACTCCGCAATTTTGAATTTTCCACACCCGACCCCGAACGCGCCGTGCCAATGAAAATTGCCACGCCCTCGCTAGCGCGGAATTGATTCCGCACGATCGAATTCTCGTGCGGAATGAATTCCGCACTACGGAACGACTCACTTCCCCTCTTTCGCCGCGGCGATGAACCGCGCCAGCGTTTCGACGTTCCTCGCGAACGTGCGGGTGCTGATTATGCGGTCCGCGCGGCCCGCCCGGCGGATCGTGCCCCGTTCGACCCACGCGCCGCGCTCGTCGAGGGCGGCGACGACCTGCTGCGCCTGTTCGCGCAGCGACCGGGTCAAACGCGGTGCCGGCTTGCGGACCGGCGGATTGAGCTGCGAGGGGTCGGTCTTCAGCAGCCGCTGGTAGTCCCGCTCGATGCGGGCCAGCCGCGAACCGACCTTGAAGCCGTAATGCGTGGGGAGGTTGTCGTCGCGGTAGGTCAGTTCGTAGGTGTCTTTGACGAAGTACAGCGGGCGGTTGGTTTTCAGTTCGTAGAACCGCGCCAGCCGGCCGCCGGGGAGCTGCGACTTATTGAGGTAGGCCAGCGCCCGCGGGATGGGGGCGAGGTATTTTTTCTTCCCGGTGCGGCGGTAGAGGGACAGCAGCGTCCGCAGCACGCCCTGCGATTCGCCGCCGGTGACCGACGGCGGTTCGAACTTGCGTGCCCACGCGGGGTGCATGCCGCGGTCGTACTGCTGCGCCCAGGCCGGCTGCGGGTCGGGCATCTGGGCCAGGATGATGAAGTCCCCCGCCTTCTCCGCCGCTGCGCGATATCGCTTGTCTTTGTAGGTTTCCGTCGCGAGGAACATCGTGTCGATCGCGTCGGCGAGGGAATTGTCGTTGAAGGTGTAGTAGTCGCGGTAATCTTTCTTCGGGTACTTCCGCGACCACGACGCGGGGTACGTCGCTTTCTTGACGGGGTAGTCCGCGGCCTTCGGAAACTCGCTATACCGCTGCGGCCAAGCGCCGTTGGGATACTGGGCCTTCAGCAGCGATTGCAGCGCGTAGGTCGCGGCTTCGTGAATCGGCTTGTCTTTGAATTCCAGCGTGCGGTCGACGCGGATCAGGAACCGCAGGGCCGATTGCGTCGTGTCGTCGTCGAGCGTGGTGACGTTCCGCGCGCCGGCCCGGTTGCCGTCGACGCGATAGGCGTAGCGGCGGCGTTGCCGGGGATCGAACTCGATGCGGTAGTCCCAGCCTCCCGATTGCAGTTGGCCTTTCAGCAGCGCGAGGGCCGTCTCCCGCGCGGCGGCGAGCAGCTCGCGGTCGCCTGTCAGTTCGTAGGCCGTCAGGTAGGCGTCCCCCACGGTGGGCGTGCCGGGGGGCTGCACCCAGGCGGTGGTCGGTCCGGCGGCGTTTTCGCCTTCCTGCAGCTTCAGATCGGCGCTGTACCGCCAGAGATAGCCGCCGCTCGCCGAGACCTGCTTGCGAAAGAAGCCCACGGCCTTGCGCAGCGCCGCGGTCGCGTCTTTCGCGGTCAATTCGTCCGCCGCCTGCAACGGCGGGACGAGTAGAATCGCAACGAGGGGGAACATCCAGCGGGCATGCATCACGGCACCTCGGACGAGGGAAGGACGGTCACGGCTGGCGATTGTAACACAGCCGCGAAGTGTGAGAATGACGAATGTCGAAATCCGAATGACGAACTGCGCCAAACGTGGACGATCGATTGTTCCTCATTCCGGCTTCGTCATTGATTCGTCATTCGGATTTCGTCATTTCGTATTCACAATGCGCCCGACTGCACAGTGGCCATCTCCCGGCATCGCATGCTACATTCGGTTCTGGAAGCGATACGTCAAAACGAGGCGGTTGCGGGCCTGGGCCGTTTTCGACGGGACGACGAATGATCTGCGTCAGTATCGGACGAACCCGGCACAACATGGTCGTGGCCGAGCACCGCGCGCTGGCCGAGAAGGGGGCCGAACTCGTGGAGTTGCGGCTGGACTGGCTGTCGCGCCCGCCGGACCTGACGCGGCTGCTGAAAGACCGCCCGACCGCCTGCGTCGTGACCTGCCGCCGGCAATCCGACCGCGGACGGTGGAAATGGTCCGAAGAGCAGCGGCGGGCGGTGTTGCGGGCGGCGATCGTCGCGGAGGTCGAGTACGTCGACCTGGAAGACGACATTGCCGGGAGCATCCCGCGGTGGGGGAAGACGAAGCGGATCGTCTCCCACCACGACTTCGAAAGCACGCCGGACGATCTCGAAGAGATCCACGCGCGGATGTGCAAGCTCAATCCCGACATCGTCAAAATCGTGACGATGGCCAACGCCCCCAGCGACATCGTCCGCATGCTGCAGCTCGTCTCCACCGCGAAGGTGCCCACCGTCGGGTTCTGCATGGGGGAACTCGGAGCGGCCAGCCGCGTGCTGTGCGGGAAGTACGGTTCCCCCTTCACCTACGCCGCCTTCAGCAAGGAGCGGGAGCTGGCGCCGGGGCAGATTTCGTTCGGCGAGATGAAGCACCTGTACCGATACGACAACATCAACCGCGACACGCAGGTGTTCGGCGTCGTCGGCGACCCGATCGCCCAGAGCTACAGCCCGCTGGTGCACAACGCGGCCTACCGCAAGGAAAAGATGAACTGCGTCTACCTGCCGTTCCGCGTCCCCCGCGACGCGCTGGAGCAGACGCTCCGCGATTTTCAGTGGCTCGACGTGCGGGGCTACAGCGTTACCATTCCGCATAAGGAAGCCGTCGCGAACTGGGCCGACGTCGCCAGCGAGACGGTCCGCGGCGTGGGGGCGGCGAACACGCTGTTCCCGCGCGACGGCGTGTGGCGGGCTGAAAACACCGACTACGAAGCCGCCCTGGAATGCGTCGCCCAGGCGCTGGAAGAATCGCACGAGATCGACGGCGACCTGGCGGGCAAGAAGGTGCTCGTGCTGGGGGCCGGCGGCGTCGCCCGCGCGATCAGCCACGGGCTGCTCACCCGCGGCTGCGACGTGACCATCACGAACCACAACAACAAGCGGGCCAAGCTGCTGGCCGGGGAGCTCGGCTGCCGGCAGATCAAATGGGAAAACCGCGCCACCGAGCTGATCGACATGCTCGTCAACTGCACGCCGATCGGAATGTATCCCGACCGCATCGACGAGACCGCCTACCCCGTCAACTGGATGCGGGACGGCATGCTGGTCTTCGACACGGTCTATAACCCGGAGAACACGCTGCTGCTGAAGGACGCCCGGCAGCGGGACTGCGTCACGGTTTCGGGCCTGGAAATGTTCGCCCGCCAGGCCGCCGCCCAGTTCCAACTCTTCACCGGAAAGCCCGCCCCGCTGGAAACCATGCGCGAGGCGCTGCGGCGGGGGATTTCGGCGGTGAATGTGTAAGTGACATCATTGGCGAGCCGGGAGCGTGAGCAACCGGAGCACTCCGGTCGCTCACGCTCCCGGCTCGCCGAATTCTTCGACGTGCTCCCCCATGCCCCTCACCCTCATCGGCTACCGCGGTTGCGGGAAATCCACCGTGGGGAAGCTGCTCGCCGAGCGGCTGGGGTGGGAGTTCGTCGATGCCGATGCCGAGATCGAGCGCCGCGCGGGGCGGACGATCCGGCGGATTTTCGACGAAGCGGGGGAGGCCGAGTTCCGCCGCCTCGAACGGGACGTGATGGCCGAGCTGCTGCGGCGGGAGAACGCGGTCATCGCGGCAGGCGGCGGGGCCGTGCTCGATGAACGCACTCGGGACGACCTGCGTGAATCCGGCCCGGTCGTCTGGCTGCGGGCCGGCGTCGAGACGCTGCTGGAGCGGATCGAAGCGGACCCTGTCACCAGCCAGCAGCGGCGGCCCGACCTCACCCCCGGCGGCGGGCGGCGGGAAGTTGAGGAACTGTTGGCCGTCCGCGAGCCGATTTACGCCCGTTGCGCGACTTTCGTCGTCGATGCCGATACACTCACGGCTGCCGAGATCGCGGAGCAGATCATCTCAGCCGTCGCGGTGACGTAGTGCGCCCCTTTTGTGACTGAAAAAGGGCATTTCGCATTACCTTCCAGGCCGACGAGCGCGGAGGAAGCCGGAGTTGAGTTGGCACATTCCCTTGTGGATTATCCTGCCGTTCCTGTTCGTGCTGGGGGCCGCGCTGGGGAGTTTCCTCAACGTCTGCATCTACCGCATGCCGCGGTTCGAAACGCTGTGGGAGCAACTCAAGGGGATTTCGTGGCCGGCGTCGCACTGCCCGGCGTGCAAGGAACCGATTCTGCGGTCGGACAACGTGCCGATCTTCGGCTGGCTGATGCTGCGGGGGCGGTGCCGATTCTGCCGCGGACGCATCTCCCCCCGTTACCCGCTGATCGAGCTGCTCAACGGCCTGCTGTTCGTCGGCGTGTATCTGATCGAAATCCCGCACGGCGTCGGGGCCGGTATCGCCGACGGCAGCCTGTACGCCGTCAACGGGCCGCAGATCGTCAACGTCTGGTCGACGGCGGCCTGGATGCACTGGCGGTATCTGTACCACATGCTCCTGCTGCAAGCGCTGCTGGCGGCGACGTTCATCGACCTGGACACGATGACCATCCCCGACGGTGCGACGGTCCCCGCCATGGCCATCGGGCTGGCCGGCGGGTTCGCGCTGGGGCAGGTGTTCCTCGTCCCCGTATGGTTTCAAAGCCCGCCGGAGCTTTACATCTGGAAGATGCATCTGCCGGAATGGCTGCGGCCGCTGATGTCCGGCGACCGCATTCCCGAGTGGGTCATTGCCCACCCCCACTGGCACGGGCTGGCGGTCAGCGCCGCGGGGCTGCTCGTCGGCGGGGGGGTCGTGTGGACCGTGCGGCTGATCGGCAAATGGGTGCTCAAACGCGAGGCGATGGGTTTCGGCGACGTGACGCTGATGGCCGCCATCGGCAGCTTCGTCGGCTGGCAGCCGGCGCTGGTCATCTTCTTCGTGGCCCCGTTCTGCGCGATCTTCGTGGCGGTCGCCGCGCTGTTCACCCGCAAGGCGCAGGAGATCCCTTACGGACCGTACCTCAGCATCGGAACGGTCGTCGTGCTGGTGTTCTGGCGGCGGCTCTGGCCGCCGGCGGAACGCATCTTCCAGCTCGGCGTGCTGGTGGTGATCTTCGCCGTCGTCGTCCCGCTGTTGCTGGCCGTCTGCCTGCAACTGGTGCAGCTCGCGAAGCGGCTGCTGGGGATCCCGCTGTATGCACCGCAGGAAGAATGGGTCGAAGACTGGCGCCCCGCCGACCAGTTGATGTACCAGGCGGGGGAAAACGTCGACGACCGCCAGGGCGAGTGGCGACCCGACCACTGGCCCGGCACCGACGCCGGCCGCGGCGCGGCGCAGGAACGGGAGTGGCGAAACGGGTAGGATTCAACAGGAGATCGCAGAGGGAACGGAGAGGAGGGATGAAGGATGAGGGATGAAGGATGAGGGATGAAGGATGAGGGATGAAGGATGAGGGATGAAGGCCGATCCTCGGCAACTCTGGACTTGGTACTCAGTACTCGGTACTCAGTACTCTCAACTCTCAACTCTCAACTCTCAACTCTCGACTCTCGACTCGAGTCATGACCAACCAGGTTGAAATCACCACCGGTTCCCGGCTGCATTTCGGGCCGTTGTTCTGCGGGCGCACGAGCGGGCGCCGGTTCGGCGGCGTCGGTCTGATGATCGACTGGCCGCGGTGCCGCGTGACCGTCCGGCGATCCCGCGGAAACGGCGAGCCGGGAGCGTCAGCGACCGGAGCACTCCGGCGGGGTGGCCGGGGTTGGAGCGAAGCGAAACCCCGGCAAATCGAGGCACCGGGGCTTCCCTTCGGTCCAGCCCCGGCCACCCTACCGGCGGAATTCCGACCGATCGTCGAGAAGTGCATTGCCAGGATGACGGAAATCATCGGCGATCTCGGACCGGTTTGCGTCGAAATCCACGAGTCGATCCCTCGGCACCGCGGCCTGGGATCGGGCACGCAGACGGCGCTGGCGATTGCGCAGGGAATCCACGTGCTGCATCGCGGGGAGGCCGCGGATGCCGAAGCGCTGGCCCGCATCACCGGCCGCGGGTTGCGGTCGGCGATCGGGTTTCACGGGTTCCAGCGGGGCGGCTTTCTGATCGACGCCGGCAAGCGCCACGGGGACGCGATCGGGGCTCTCGCCGCCCGCTGCGATGTTCCCGACGACTGGCGGTTCGTGCTGATCGCGCCGCGCGACGCGGCAGGGCTTTCGGGACAGACGGAACGCGACGCCTTCGCGCGGCTGCCGGCGATGCCGGCCGCGACGTCGGCGGAGTTGTGCCGGCTCGCGCTGACCGAGCTGCTGCCGGCCGTCTGCTACGGGGACTTTCCGGCGTTTGCCGAAGCGCTGTACGACTACGGTCAGATCGTGGGCGGATACTTTGCCCCGGTGCAAGGGGACTGCTTCGCGCATCCCGAGATGAGTCGGCTGACGGCGGAATTGCGGGCCGACGGTTTCGCCGGGGTCGCGCAGTCGTCCTGGGGGCCGACGATCGCCGTCGCAGTGCGAGACGCAGGAACGGCAACGGAATTGGCTGACAACGTGACAAACCGTGGCGAAAAATCGTGCGAAATCGCAGGGCCGCGGAACGGCGGAGCGACCGTTTCGTAGGACGGGATTTCATCCCGTCCGGACGGATTGGAAATCCGTCCTACGGCGAGCCGCGATCAGCGTTTCGGTTTGACGGCTTCGACCGGTTTGCGTTCCGGCGGGGGGCCTTTGGCGATCAGGGCTTCGAGTTCGGGCAGCAGCACGTTCGCCTCGACCCAGTCGGGCACCAGAACGTTGACGAAGCCGTCTGTCTTCCGCTCTTCGACGGACTTCTTCCAGACGTTGACCTTTTCGAAAAGGGCTTTCGCCGCGTCATAGTTTCCCGATCGGTACTCGACCATCCCCAGAACCAGGTCGTTCAGGGGCGGCATCCACCCGGTTTTCATCGCCGCCTGAAGTGTTCGCTTCGCGGCGACAAATCGTCCGGCCCGGTAATAGGCCAACGCGGCGGCGTGCAGGTAGTGTCCATACTTCTGTTTCTCGATCGCGAATTCGCCCCATTGGACGAGCCGCGATTTCGGAACACGGCCGTCCGACGCCAGCGCGGCGGCCCGTGCGTAGACGAACGAATTGAACTCACCGTCCGGCTGCCCCTTCTGTTTCGTCATCCAGGCGATGAAATCGTGGTATCCGGCTCGGTCCCCGGCAATCAGGCATAACGCCGCGTATTCGTACCAGTTTTCATGGGGCATCGCGCGCCGGATCAGCTTCCCATAGGCCCGCTGCGCCTCCTGCCACTTGCTCTGCAGGACGAGATCGCGGCCGCGGACGATCGGCAGCAGCGGATCGCGCGGCCGTTGCGCCTCCAGCGCGGCAAACAGCTCGGGCTTGCGGCGCAACAGGTCGTGCAGCCAGACGCTGCGCTGCGACGAGCGGTACTCGTCGTGCGGCATCGCGTCCAACAGCCGCGACGCGTCTTCGGCGGCCAGCTTCCAGTTTTTGAGTTCGGAACTGGCCGAGAATCGGCGTTTACGGTAGCCGGCATTGTCGGGGTCGATCTCGATCAGCTTCGTGAGATGGGCGACGGCCTGTTTCCAGTCCCGGTCGCGCTCCGCCTGAAACGCCTTGGGAAGGAATTGTGCCAGCGTGTTTTCGGACGCGATGTGTTTCGCGGTCGCCGGCGTCCACAGCGGTTGCTTCCAGGCCGTGCCGACGGCGGCCGCTTCGGTCGCGTCGGCCGACATTTTCAGGCCCAGCTCCTCGACGGACTTCATCAGCCCGGTGACGTGGGTGACGACGATCGAGCGGTCGTCGACGGCGAACGCCATCCGCTCGCCCGAGTCGCTGACCGCGACGTGCCTCACCGCCGAGGCGTTCTTGTCCAGCGTCAACTGCAGCAGGGCGGTGTTCGGCTCCCAGATGCGGACGTCGCGGCCGGTGGAGATGAGGTATCGCCCGTCGGAGGGCAACCCGATGTCGAAGATCTGCCCCTGGCCGGCGTCCCAGGCGCGGGTCAGCGTGCCGGTTTTCACGTCCCACAGCGCGATGACGTGCCCCCGCGACGCCGCCAACTTTAGGCCGTCCGGGGTGAACGCCAGCCCCTGCACGCCGCCGAGGGGCCCGCGGGGCTGCAGCCAACGGACGATCATGCCCGTGCGGGCGTTGAACAGCCGGATGCCGCCGTCCGCGTCGCCGGCCGCCAGCAGCGTCCCGTCCGGGCTGAAGGCAATCGGCCGCCCGTCGGAGCGGGCGTTGCTCCACAGATACTCGGCGGCCACGTCACCCGTAGGACGGCCTTCCAAGGCCGTCTTGGCAACTCCGGGCCGATCGGGACGGCCTTGGAAGGCCGTCCTACGCGACTGCGACCACTTCCAGACGACGATCTCGCCGTTCTCCTTGCGGGTGGCGATCAGATTGCCCGGCGGCCCCGGAGGGATGCGCCGCGGGGCACCGATCGACGCCCGCGGGCTGAAGACGACGCCGCGGATACTCGAATTCCCGCCGTCCTCCAGCATCCCCAGATACCGGCCGTCTTTCGCGCTCCAGAAACAGACCGTCTGATCGGCGCTGGCTGAGGCGACAAACTGCCGGTCGGGGCTGACCGCCACGCCGTTCACCGCCAGCCGATGGCCGGACCGGGGCAATTCGGTGTGCACCTGCGGGCCGTCCATGTTCCCCAGCCGCAACTGGTCGTGCGAGACGACGGCGTAATGCCGGCTGTCGGGAGAGAACTGAAACAGCGACAGCCGCGAGACGGTGTCGACGTCGGAGCGGAAGTTCCCCCGCCGGATGCCTTTCGCGCCCAGCTTCGCACCGCTCTGCAGGTCCCAGAGATGGACGAGGTGCGGCGTCTTGTAGCTGTAAACCATCAGGAACCGGTTGTCGGGGCTGATGTCGGCCTGGTAGACGCTCTTGAGCGTGTTGTCGAGCTTCCACTTCGCCCTCGGATCGCGAAGGTCGAGCACGCCGATCGTCGAATCTTCGTCGGTGCGGGCGATCGTGACGAGATAGCGGCCGTCTTTCGAGAAGTGATACGACGTGATCAGAGACCCGTTGGGGGAGGGACCGACCTGATTGTTCGACAGGTCGAGCACCTCGCCTTTCGAGAACACGGCGAAACGCCCGTTAGGGCTCAGTCCGCGGGGATAACCGCGAATCTCGGAAATCTTTGCACCGGTCTTGATGTCCCACAGGCCGGTCGTCGCGTTGGACGACCGCGAGGCCCAGAAGATCATGACTTTGCCGTACCGCTCGCCGGCCAGGTAGGTGATGGCATTCCTCGCGTGTGCCCAGCCTTTGACGAGTCGTCGCGATTTCATGCCCCAGATCTGGGCCCCGTATCGAGTGGGGTAACTCTTCGTGACTTTCTTACCTTTGACGGTCCGCGTGACGTTTCGCGCTGGCAGCCGCCCCGCGATCAGGATGTAATCCCGCAGCACGTCGACCGAATTGTTGTAGTACGAGGTGACAACCATCGGTAGCGCCTGGGCGGTCTCGCCGGCCGCGAACGGCCAGACGTAGACGCGGCCCCTGTTCCCTTCGCGTCGCAAGAATGCTGCCGTCTTCTCGTCGGCGTCGAGCCAGAAGAAGTTCCGCAGCGACAGCGAATACCCCGACGACGGCGCGTGGAACTCCGAGGTGCCGCGGCCGGTTTTCAGATCCCAGGCCCGCAGCACGTACTCGTTGTTCTCATAGTCCCTGGTGAGCAGGAATCCCGATCTGGTGAACCGCCACTCGCTGAACGATTTCGTCGATTCGAAGATCCGGGCGCCGTCCCGCGTCCGCAGGACGACCGACCGGGACTGCCTGGTTCTCGACGACTCGACCGCTCGAGGGCCGCCTGGCGTCAGTCGGACGCCGGTCCCGGAAGCGGCCCGTCCGCCGCTCGCCGAACCGCGGAAGGCGACGAGTTCGCCGTCGTCGTCAAACATGACCATAAGCACCGAGCCGCCGGCGGGGAGCAGCTCGTGCGACCACTTGAGGCTGCCGGCGTCGAACAGCCGCAGCTTCGGCTCCTTCCCCTTGCGGTCGACGCCGACGATCCAGCGGTGCGATTTCGAGACCGGCAGGGGAGTCGTGTACCCCGGCCAGCGGCGGTCGATCGATTTCAGCCGCCGGCCCGTCCGCGGGTCGAGAACGTCGACCTGGTTGGGCAGGACGTGCACGTAATGCTTCCCGGACGGTTCGAAGCCGCCGGTGGGCCGTTCCGACGTGGTGCTCCACGATTGAATGCCCTTCAGCGGGCGAAGCTGCACGCCGGTCCGCTGGTTGTCCCCGCCGGCGACGGCCAATGCGTCTTCGCCGGCGAAGGTGAAGTCCTGCACGGCCCCTTCCAGCGCGAGCGTCTGCAGCGAAGCCGTCGCCACCGAGGGGTCCCAGAGCTGCAGCATTACCAGCGGCCGGTCTCCGGAGTTGCTTGAGTAGAAGTTCACGTCGCGGAGCGCCGTCAACAGCAGGTCGCCGGTGCGGTTGAAGGCGATCTGGTCGGCAGCGAATCGCCGCCGGCCTGCGTCGGGGGTTTCGGCGGCGAGCGTGCGATAGAGCACGCCCCCCTGCGGCACCGAAATTAGCGACACGTACTGATTGTCGAGAACGGAGAGGACGGGGCGCGTCGGATGAAACGCGACCTCCAGCGTGCGGTTCGACGACGAGTACGAGTAGTTCCCCGACGACAGGTTCACCCGCGAGACGACCTCGCCCGTGGCCGTGTTCGCGATGAGGAGCGGGATTTCGTATTGACCGGACCCCGAGTAGCGATAGTTCAATTCGACGGCGAGCCATTTCCCATCGGGGCTGAGGGTGGCGCCGGTGATGGTCGAGTTCGCTTCCACGAAAGGGAATCGCCGCAACGTCCGGCCGTCCTTCAGGCTGATGAAGGCGACGGCGTTTCGCTGCCGGACGACGGCGAACGTGTCGCCGATCTTTGACGATTTCACGGCGCGTTCCTGGTTGTCGCCGGTGTACAATCGCCGACCGCTGTCGGTGTCCCAGACCGCGACGCCGCCGTTGCCGGAATACACGAAGTGCCTGCCGTTGCCGTCGAACCAGTGCTCTTCCCGATCGCCATACGAATACATGAAAGTCCGCGACCAGCCTTCCACCGACAGCTTGGTCGTCTTTTTAACGGTGAGGTCGGTTGCGGAGCGGTATTCCACGACGGGATTGGCCGTCCCCCCGAGTGCCGCCAGCACCATGCCGCCGTTGGCGGAGAAGCCGATCCCGACGGGGTACTGCTGCGTGTTCGGCGACGTCTTCGCCGACGACAACACGTTCCCCGTCGCCAGGTCGAGGAGTTGAAACTCGCCGGAATTCCGCTCGCCGGGCTTGTAGACGGCCAGCCGCTTGCCGTCCCGGCTGAGGGCGTTCCGCGGAACGTGGGCCGAACCGCTGGATCCGGAATATGCGATCGGTATCCCCCGAATCTGCTGCAGCGAAGTCAGCGACAGCCAGCGGACGGCCTGCTCGCGGAGCTGCGGGGTCAGTTGCCGCCAGTACTGCTGGAGTTCTTTGCGGCGGTCGTCGCTCTGCCGGCCGGCCGCGGTAACCGAGGTCTGCCGCAGGTTTGCCGACTCTTTGAGCAGCTTCAGCGCCTTTTCCTGCCGGCCGGGCTCGTTGGAGTTCCACAACGACCGCAGTTGCGCCAGTTGCGCCCGGCCGAGGTTGCGAAAGGCGGAATGGGAGGCCTGCAGGGCGGCGAGTTCGGCCTGCTCGGAGCGTTTTCGAGCGGCGGCTTCCTTGCGGGCCAGTTCGTCGGCACGCTGTCGTGCTTCTTCGGCGTCCAGCCGGGCGTGGTCGGCCCGCCGCTGCTCGCCTTTCGCCTGCAGGAACAGCACGAACGCCGCCACCGCCAGCAGCAGTGCGACGACCCCCGCCCCCGCCGCGGTGATCGCCCGCTTCTTGAGCAGCGCATTGGCCTTGGCCTGCTCCTTGCGGCGTTCTTCGGCGTCGTCGGCGCGTTGCTTTTCGGCGCGGGCCATGTTCTGCAGCAGTTCCCGCTCGCGTTGCTGCCGCTCCGTTTCTTCGCGTTCGCGTCGGTCGTGGGCGGCGACGCTGGCGTCGAGAAACGCCATGCTTTCGTCGAACGACCCGCCGTAGCGCTGGGCCCAGATCGCGTTGGGGCGTTCGCGTTCGCGCCAGGCGAGGGCGTTTTCGAGGTCGGGGGTGTCCCACAAGGCGGCGCGGTTCTGTTTCCAGAGCAGGGCGGTTTCCGACAGCCGTCGGTAGATCGCGGCCGAGTCGGCCTCCGCCTGCACCCAGCCCGCCATGCGATGCCACTGGCGGATCAGGCTTTCGTGGCTGATGTCGAGCACCGTGTCGGACTGTAACGGAGCCGGTGCCGGCGGGGTGAGGAAGCTGCACGTCGGCTCGCGAAACACGTCGACGATGCGGACGATCGTCTCTTCCGGAACCTGCGCCACTTCGGCGACCGCATGCAGGGGGACGGGGCGGCGGATGTCGCGACCGTCGGCCCCACGCTCGCTGAGGCTGCGGAACAGGACCTCGGCAATCCGCCGGTCGTCGTTCGAAAGGCCGGCAAACAGCTCGTCGGCGTGGTTTGACAGGGCGTTCTTCAAGCCGCCGACCGCCTCGTAGTCGGCGAGCGTGAGGGTGATGCTGTGTTGAGAGTTGAGCGTTGAGAGTTGAGAGTCAGAAGGAACGTGGCCGGCGGTTTCTTCACTCTCAACTCTCAACTCTGCACTCTCAACTTTTCCAACGGCGCCGTTCCAGACCCGCATCAGCGCGTGCTGCATCAGGGGGAGCTGGTCGGGATTCGAACCGATGTCATTGAGCACGCGGTTGACCAGCTCCGGCTGCACGGCCGCGCCGAACGCGGCGGCCGGCCCGACGACGGCGGCCCGGCACTGCTCGCGCTTTAACCGGGGAATCAGAAACTGCCCGTCGTTGATCGCCTCCGGCAGGTCGGCGAAGATCGAGCAGTCCCCCAGAAAATCGGAACGCATCGTCAGCACGACGTAGATCGGGACGGCTGCCTGCTTCGCCGAATGCAGCAACAGGTCGACGAACGCCGTCGCTTCTCCCGCGTCGCCGTGCGTGTGAAAGCGGAAAATCTCCTCGAACTGGTCGACGAGCAGCAGCAGGTTGCGTTCGTAGTGACCGGCTTCAGCCGGTTTCGCGCTGTCGCGCTGCCCGGCGTCAGACCGGCTGAAGCCGGTCACTACGAACGGCAGCGACTCGCGGATCAGTTCAACCAGCCCCAGCGGCCCGCGGCGGAGCGCGGCGCAGACGAAGGCCTCGGCGTCGGGGCGGTCCCGCCACGTCTCGTCGAGCACGTCTCCCCGCAACAAGGCCTGAGAGAGGTTCGCCAGCGGATGCCCGCCCGGCCGCATTTCGACGACGTGCCAGCGCGGACCGGCGCTGGCCATGAAGCCCCCTTCCAGCGCCGAAAGCATCCCCGCCCGGACCAGCGACGACTTTCCGCACCCGGAAACGCCGACCACGGCCAGAAAACGGCACGTCTCCAGCTTCCCCAGCAACTGGTCGACCTGTTCCTCGCGGCCGAAGAACACGTCCGCCTCGTCCCGGCGGAACGGTCGCAGCCCCGGGTAGGGCGACAGGCTCAAACCGGTTTCGGAGATCACGTTCATCTGACGCGGCCAGTCAAGTCGAAATGTTTCGCGTGAAATCGGAATGATGAAGGACCAGGGATGAGGGATGAAAGATAAGGGATAAGCGATACATCGTCCCACATCCCTCATCCCTCATCTCTCATCCTTCATCTCTCCTCACTTCCCCGCCAACGACTCCAGAAAACCTCTCACCTTCTCTTCCTGCAATCCGTGCCGGCAATCGAGGACCCGCATCTGCGGAAGCCGCATTCCCAGCCGTTGCTTTTCGGGGGGCGGACCTTCGTAAACGGCCAGGGCGCGGAGCGGTTTTTCGCGGCGGTACAGCACCTTCCGCCATTGCCGCAACTGCTCGCGGACCCATTGCTCGGTGATCTCGCCGTAGACGACGATCAGCCCGTCGCAGTCGAGCAGGTTGGCTTCGAGGTCCTGCCGGATTTCGTCGGGCCGTCCCTCGTGCATCGGCAGTGCGTAGGAATAGCCGCTCCGCTCCAGCAGATTGCATAACTCGTCAGTGATGGGCAGGTCGTCGCGGCCGACGTTGATGAAGATGAAGGCCTTGTCGACGGCGGGTTCGTCAGCCGATGCGGCCGCTTCGCGCCGCCGTTTTTCGTCCGCCGCCCGCGAGACCGTTTCCCGCTTGAACAGCTCCAGGTCGACCGCCTGCACGTGCCGGCCGCTCAGCAGCGCGGAATGCTCCGCGTCGCGAATGCCGGCCGTCTGCAGTGCGGCGTCCCGCCATTGCAGGATCGGCAGCCCGCCCTGCTCGGCGACTTCGTACTGCAAGGCGGCGTAACTGCGGATCTCGCCGGGCGGTTTCTTCCCCGCGAACGGGCCGATCAACTGCACGAACAGCAGGCATTCCTGCAGGTCGCGCTGCATCGCCTCCCGGAATTCCCCCGGCTCGCGGGGATACCACCGCGACGGCAGCACCCGGTAGCCGAACTGATGCAGATACCGCTGGACTTCGTCCCGCAGCGGATCGAGATCGTCGGTGACCTCCGCCAGATAGACGGCCTCCGCTGGCGAGCCGGGATGGGTTGGGGTCGTGTGTCCAGAATTCAATTTCCCTCTCAGGGTTTCCACGTGGTTCGAGTGTTCGGAGCGGAAAATTGAATTCTGGACACACGACCCCTTCCGGTCGACGATCAGCCGGTTCAACCGATCGCGGACGGCGCGGGCCAGATCGTCGACGCGGGCGTAGTATTCGGCGTCCGTTTCCGGCCGCGGCTGCGGATAACCCAGCAGCATCGCGGGTTCGTAGTGACCGGCTTCAGCCGGTCCCTTGACCGGCTGAAGCCGGTCACTACGAGCCGCCTTCCAGAACGAATGCCCCCGCAGGCCGGTCAGTTCCGAGGGTCGCAGTTCATCCTCAATCTTGTCGCGCTCGACAACGAACACGCGGTCGTCCGACAGATGGTGACGACGGAGGACTTCCAGGAACCGGCCGGTCTTTTCCAGCCAGCCGGAACCGGCATACCCCGGCGAGAGCACCAGCACCGCCGCCGCCGTCTGTTCGAGGCGCTCGGCGGCGGAGTCGTCGATCTGCGATTTGTTTGCCAGTTCGTGGTCCATCCAGACCGACAGGGCGTCGTTGCGGCCGTTCAACTGCCGCAGCCGCCAGTCGAGGTTGTCGACCAGCGTCGTGACCCAACCGGCGACGGGGCTGCCGGGGGGAGGCTCGTCGTCGGCGGCACAGAAGCTGATGAACAAGTCGTGCCGACAGCCGGGAACGAGCGCCGGCCGCGAAGCCGCTTCCTGCCGCCGCTGCCGCGCCCGAAGCTGGTCGGGAACGGCCTGCCAGGCGTCGAGGGCGGCGACGAACTCGGCCATCGATTGATAGCGGTCCGCCGGCGACTTGGCCATCGCCTTCAGGCAGATCGCTTCCAACAGCGAGTCGACGTCGCCGCGAAACTGCGACGGCGGCGGCGGCGACTTCGTCAGCACCTGCGCCAGCACCGAGGTCACGTTCCCCTCGAACGGTAACCGGCCGCAGAGCATCTGGTAGAAGATGACCCCGAGACTGTAGACGTCGGCCGTGGGACCGACCGTCTGGTGCCCGCCTTCAATCTGCTCCGGCGGCATGTACGCGGGGGTCCCCACGATGGCGCCGGTCTGGGTGATCTCGGCTTCCCCCTGCCGGTCGCGGCGGGCGAGGCCGAAGTCCATCACCACCGGCTCGCCGCGGCGGTCGAGCATGATGTTCGACGGCTTCAGGTCGCGGTGCACGACCCCGGCCTGATGCGCCTCACCGAGCGCCTCCGCGACCTTCCGCACGATGCTCACCGGCGACGGAGCGTCGGCGCGGGACGGTTCCTTGAGGACCTCCGACAGGTCCCGCCCCTCGATGTAGGCCATCGTCAGAAAGTACGTGCCTTCGTGCTCGCCGACGTCGTGCACGGCGCACAGGTTGGGGTGCCGCAGCGTCGCCATCGAGCGGGCTTCGCGAAAGAACCGGTCGACGAGTTCGGGGCTTTCGTCGCGACCGAAGCGGGGCACCTTGAGGGCGACGTGGCGGTCGAGCTGCGTGTCGTGGGCGAGGTAGACGGCCCCCATCCCGCCGCTCCCCAGCGTGCGCAGAATGCGATACCGGCCGAACTCCGGCGGCAGTTCGTCAGCCGCGGCCGGACCGCGGGCCGGCGACGAGACGTCGGACCCGGTGTAGACCGTTTCCTGATTGGCGACGTTTCGCGGCGCTTCCTCATCCCCGCCGGGAAGCTGCGAAGCGTGCGAGCCGTCGTTTTGCGTCGAGGGTGACCCCATGGCGCCGGGAGCGGGTAGAATGCGTGCGAAATCAGATGCCGTTCAGTCTATCGACCCAAGGGACTTGACGCAAAACACTGCGATTGCAACGGGCTTTCGCGAATTTCAGGCTGCCGTCGAGGGAAGGCGAGGTTCACACACTCTCAGCGGATGGCGTGTCCGGGACGTCATCGTAGTCGTCCATGTCGTCCCAACCGGCGTGTTGACCGGCCTCCCAGGCGAGAGCATGGCGTTCTTCGCTCGTCCAAGGGCTGTCGTCGCATTCCTCTTCCATCGCCGTCTACTCCTCCCCCGCCTCCTCCTTCAAACACCGCCCGATCTGCCTGACGGCCTGTCGAAGTCGGTGCACATTTTCCACGATCGCCAGACGCAGGCAGCCTTCCCCTTCTTCGCCGAAGCCGCGGCCGGGGCTGACGGCCACGCCCCCCTCGTCGAGCAGCTTCAACGCGAAGTCGATCGAACCCATCCGGGCCCACGGCTCGGGAATCTTCGCCCAGACGAACATGCCGGCCTTCGGCACCTCCAGCTCCCAGCCGAGCCGCCGCAGGCCGTCGCAGAGCACGTCGCGGCGTTTCTGGTATTCGCCGCACATGGCTTCGACGGCGGCGTCGCAGTGCCGCATGGCGATGATGGCGGCGATCTGCACCGGCTGGAAGATGCCGTAATCGTAGTACCCCTTGATCGTCGCCAGCGCCCGCACCATTTCCGCGTTTCCGCAGCAGAAGCCGATCCGCCAGCCGGCCATGCTGTAGCCTTTGCTCATCGTGGTGAACTCGACGCCGACGTCGTGCGAGCCGGGGGCGGCCAGAAAGCTGGGAGCCTGGTAGCCGTCGAAGCAGATGTCGGCGTAGGCGAAGTCGCTCATCACCAGAAAGCCGTACCGTTTCGCCAGCTTAACCAGCTCGACGTAGAATTCCTGCTCGACGACGGTCGTCGAGGGGTTGTGCGGGAAGTTGACGATGACGATCTTCGGTTTCGGATACAGGTGCTGGCAGGTGTAGGCGATGTTCGAGAGAAACTTCTCCGGCTGCCTGCAATCGAGCGCGATGACGTTCGCCGCCGAGAGCATCACCGCGTAGACGTGAATCGGGAACGACGGGGCCGGAACGATCGCCGTGTCGCCGGGTCCCATCATCGCCAGGCACATGTGGCTGAAGCCCTCTTTCGACCCGATGCAGGCCAGCACCTCGGTGTCGGGGTCGAGCCGCACGCCCCATTTCTTCCAGTAGCGTTTGGCGACCTCGCGGCGAAGGTTGGCGATGCCCTGCGAGACCGAGTAGCGGTGGTTCCGCGGGTCGGCGATCGCCTCGGTGACCTTTTCGAGAATCAGCGGGTCGGGGGCGTCGGTAGGGTTGCCCATGCCCAGGTCGATCACGTCGACTCCGGCGACGCGCTTCTGGTACTTGAGCTTGTTGATCTTGCCGAACAGATACGGCGGCAACCGCTTCACCCTCTCCGCGACCGGGATGGTGAAGGGGTTGTCTTCGAAGGGGACTTCGGATTCGCTGCGCATCGTTAACGCCTGAGTTATCGCGGGTTGATACTGGGTATTCTATCACGCCGGTCAACCGAAAACGCGGCAACCGAAGCCGGCAACCGCGAATCGTGCGAATCAATGCGAATGAGGGGGATTGAACACCACATCTGCTTCCATTCGCAGAGATTCGCATCATTCGCGGTGAAATGATTCCCTTAAAAGTCCTACAGAAACGCAGAAACGGCGTGCGTCCCCGCCTTCGCGGTTTCGCACGCCGTTCGCGTGGTTGATCCTGTGCCCGCTCAAATCAGCGGATCGGCGGCGTTTGCCGGCGGGCGGTGCCGGGGGACGACGGGAACGGGCTGCGGATGCGGGCCGTTCCCGCCTCTTTCGTGCCGGACGCCTGCTGGATGCCAGTCTTCTGGTTCGTCATGAAGTTGTCGACGGTGGTCTCGCGTTTGAGCTTTTCGAACGTGCGGGCGACGGCGGCCTGCGTCTTTTCCTCCTTGATCTGGGCGTACAACTCTTCTCGAACCGTCGCGATGTCGCTCACGACCTGCCGCGTGCGGCCTTCGCATTTCAAAATCACGAACCGGCTCCGCGCGATCTGAATCACGGGGGAAATCTCCCCGGCCCGCAGCTTGAACGCCGCCGTTTCGAGCTTCTCGTTCCCCCCGTGGCGGCGGATCGGCGGGATCTCGCCTCCCATCGCCCGGCTGTTGGGTTCGATCGAAAACTGCTGCGCCAGCCGCTCGAAATCGTCGGGGTTCGCGGCCAGCTTGCCGTGCACGTCGAGCGCGCGGCGATGGTTGTCGAGCAAGATCAGCCGGGCCTTGACCCGCTGCCCGTATTCGCGAATGAAGGCCATCCGCAATTCGTTTTCGCCGACGTCGACTTTCGTGCCGGCGATCTTCTTCAGCGCCAGCATCGGCCAGATGATGTCGCGGTGATACTGCAACGGCGTGATCCCTCGCTCCGCCTGGAGCATCTGGTACCAGCTTTCGACGGGCATCTTGAATTTCCGCGCGATGCGGCGAACTTCGTTGGCGACCTCGGCCTTGGTGACGACGATCTTGCGTTTCGCGCAGGCCTGCTGAATGATGGTCCGGTTGATCAGGTTCTCCAGCACCTCGCGGCCGTAGCGGTCGACGCATTCGTCGGCCACGTCCTTCCAGGTGATGCCGTAGCCGTCCACCGTCGCCAGCACCGTGGCCGCCCCCGCGCGGGCCGCGCGGCCGTTCGGGTCAGAGCCGTTGCCGTCCGAACCGGCCCCGCTCTCTTTGGAGCGAAAGAACTGGAACAGAATCGCGGCGATGAGCAGCGAGGCCAGCGCTCCCGCCACGATCACTCGCAGTTTGCGTTTGCGATCCACCGCCGGCGACGGATGGAAGCTGCCGGCGGCGTCCGGGACAAACGATTGTGCGACCGGTGCGGCAGGGGAGTGATTCCGTTCACTCATCGGATTGATGCTCCGCGCGGACTGAGTTGGGGTTGGTGAGTAGTGGAGGCGTTGAGAGAGGAGACCGCGCCGCCCGTTCCCCCGGCGGGCGGCATTCGGATGGGGGCGGGTTTATAGGACAGCCGCCCCCAGCCGGTCAAGACGTCTTGTCGCCCGCGATTTCGAACTTTCGAACGGAGCGGCGGCTCCGGTTCGGCGAGATGCGAGAGGGCGGAATACGGCGAAGCCGTTGGACAACAAAGCCTAGGGTCGCGACCAGCGGGAGCGCACCCTGGGTTGGCGGCGACAAGAGCCACGCCAACCCCAACGGGGTTGCACAGGGGCGAACGCGCGGCGATTGTTGTGGAACCCTTTCAGGGTTCGTCGGTGATTTCGCGACCCTGGGCTTCGTTGTCCAACCCCTGTCGGGGTTGCGGCTGGCTCGGCGCGTGAGCGAAACAGAGAAGTTGACGTTTCACAGGCGTCCGTGGGCTCAGAACGAAACGCTGAGAGCCGACGGCGCTGACGACGTCGCCGTTGGTTGGTCATCGTCCCCTCCGTTGGCACTGGCACCCGGAGCCGCCAGTGGCACGCGGCGCCGCGCAGAGGAGTTGTCACGCGTCCGCGAGCGTCGCATACCCCTCGACCCACTGGTCTTCATCGAGCCGGTACTCGTCGACGTGGAATCCATCCGGGGCCTCTGAGAAACCGGGGACACCACTCAAGCGCGTGACTGCCTCCTGGGCCTTCTGACGCGACGAGTACACACCGATGAACTTGACGTCCTCGGTGCCGTCCGCCATCTCATGCACATGTTGCAGCACAAAAACTTTTGTCATCGCTCCTCTCCCGCACGTCGTTTATTCAAACGCCCGGTCGCCCCACTTCTTGATCTTGTTGAACTCACTCCCCGGTCCCGTCGGGTAGTTCCCTGGGCCATACTGATCATCCAGCAACCGCTTCGCGAAATCACGCCCGCTCTCGGTCGCCAGCGGTCGCTCCCCTTTCGCCCAACTCGGCACGTCGTCAGCCGCCTCTTTGCCACTCAGCCCCGACTTGCTCTTCTTGTACATCGTGTCGGCCCGAAACCGGGTTCGCAAGGCGGTAAAGATTCACTGCATCATTCCAGACGACGCCGAGACGGCTCTGGCTGCCCGAACGCAAAAACGAACCTGCCCCGTGTCTCCGGGGAACTCGACACCGACTCTACCACGAAACCCGCACGGCAGCACCGGGTCAGGTTGATTGCCGGGTTCGGCCGCTTTTTCAAGCACGATGATTGATTCAAAGAGTCCTGACCCCTTTGATCTCCCCTGGGTGTCATAAATGAGTCTCCTCGTTCCCAAGCTCCGGCTTGGGAACGCAGTCGTCGCCAGGCTCTGCCTGGCAACGCGTGGAACGGCGAGCGATTCCCATGCAGTCGGTGACGACCGACGCGTTGCGAAGCGGAGCTTCGCGGGAGTGCGTTCCCAAGCGGGAGCTTGGGAACGAGGGGGTGACCTTTCTGGCCCTGGACCCTCGACCCTCAGCCCTCGACTCTATTTCAACTTCCAGGCCCGCACCCATTCCACCGACTTCCGCTTCAACCCGTACTGCTTCAGCAACCGGGTTTCGAAGTCGGGCATGTGGGCGGCGCCGTAGAAGATGGCGATGCGTTTTTTGCCCTTTTTGATTTCGGCGTCGAGCACTTTGATGCAGGCCTTGTTGCGGTCGTCGATGAGCATGACGTTCAGCGTTTTGCCCAGGGCCAGCGACGGGTCCTGCGAGTCGAATTCCTCGGCCATGTACCGCTTGAGCTTCACCGCCCGGTCGGGGTCGAACAGCAGGGTGGCGATGCTGATCTGCGGGACCGGTTTGCCCCCCTTCTGGGCGGCCTGCATGCGTTTGTTGGTCTCTTTCATCATCTCGGTCAGCACGCTGAAGAACACCGACAGGCCGGTCTCGCCGCGCTTTTCCATCGCCTTGGCCATTTCGGCCGGCGACATGTCGGCGTGCACGAAGTGCTTCTTCGTGTAGTCGATCTGCTGCACCTGCGATTCGAGCTCGAGCAGGTTCTTGATGACGCGGGCGAACGTGCTGTCGTCGCGGTCTCCCTTCTTGATGCGCGTCCCCTTCGGGGCGACCAGCTCGTACAGCACGACGTCATACGTGCCGAGCCGCTTGTTGAGCTCGTCGTAATACGCCTTGTCGCCGACGTGCACGGCGCCGACGAGGTCGACGGCGATGGTCTGTTTGCCGTTGGCGGGGACGTACCGGACGACGGCGGTTTCGAGGGCGGTGGGGACTTTCTGCTTGTCCCGCATCACGCGGAGGAACCGAGTCGGCTTCGGTTTCTGGAACTTCGCCTGTTTTGCGGCGGGGGTCTTGTCTGTCGCGAAGGCGAGGCCCGACAGCGAGGTGACGAAGGCAACCAGCAGGGCGGGAACCCCGAAGCGGCGGCAATGACTCATCAGAAGTTCCTCATTGTGTTCTTGGTGAGTGGTGAGTGGTCGGGGCCGCCCGTTATTCGCGGGCAACACGTTATTCTTGGTCGTTTCGACCGCAAACGTCAAGAAGCGATCCCCGCGGGGCGCGGAAAACGAGTGAATTGCCGACAAAACGCCTTTTGACGTCTCCCGCCTACCAGAGCGAGCATACCCCGAATGCGACCCGCAATCCGAAGGGCCGCAACCCGCGGACGCGCCCGGCCGCTGACGCGATTCGCGCCGCCGCGTGCTCGGAAATCCGCGAAACGCGCAACCAGGGTCAAGGAACGAAGACATGCTCCGCACCGGATTCTCAAACAACCGCCGGCAGATCGGCCAGGCGTCTCGCAAGAGTATTTCAAGAGTATCACCAAGAGTATCACCGAATCTCTGTCTGTACGCTTGATACTGTTGATTCTTGCCCCCCTGTTGCGCAAAGCTGTGGAAGCTGGTGAATGCCGCGGCGAGCCGGATTCCCAAACACGTCCTTCGGACCCGCACGCGAATCCCTGTAACAAGGCCATTCCGCGGGTGCGTTTCCGCGGGATTTCACTATACTAGGGAAACGGCGGATTCTGGCTGGTGGATCAACCGAACCGTCGTTTTCCCATCCTCGGCCCCCGCCGCGGGATGAGTCTCTGTTGGCAGCCGTCCGGGAGCCATTCATGCGAGATTTCGAAACGGGCCGCGTTGTCGGCCGCCGTGGCTGCGTTCCTTCCGCTGTGCTGGCGGTTGCGGTGGTGCTCGCGAGCGCGATTCCCGCGGCGGCTCAGAAGCGGTTCGCTCCCGCGCCACCAGCGGCGCAGGCGGCGCGGGTGCTGCAACTGCAGGCGCAGGTGCAACGGCGTCTGGCGGCGCAGCCGCAACAGCGATTCACGCCGGCCCAGTCGCTTTCGGTCCTCACGCGAATCGGCGCCGGCATCACGAAAGACAAGGCGGGCAACGTCGTCGAGGTCGCCCTGCCCACGACGGCGAACTACTCGTATCTGAAGTACGCCGCCAGCTTCGACAAGCTGCACACGCTGGACGTCTCCGGCTGCCCGTCGATGTACGACACCGGGCTGTCGTATCTGGCGGGGGCCAAGTCGCTGCGGGTGCTGAAGCTCGCGAAGTGCGGCCGCATCACCGACAAGGGGCTGGCGTCGCTGGCCGGGCTGACCAACCTGACGCACCTCGACCTTTCGTCCTGCCGGATGATTTCCGACGCCGGCATCGCGAAGCTCAAGGGGCTGACGAAACTGCGGGAATTGAAGTTGCACGGCTGCGCGCGGATTTCCGACGCGACGATCAAACAGGCCGCCGAGTGGAAGGACCTGCGGACTCTCGACCTCGGCCGCTGCGGTCTCGTCACCGCGGCGGGCTGGGCGCACCTGGCGAAGATGCCGCGGCTTCGCGAGTTGAACGTCGAATACACGAAGATCGCCGATGCCGACCTGAAGTCCGTCGCCGCGATGCCCGAACTGCGGACGCTGTCGCTGCGGGATTGCCCGGCCGTCACGCCCGCGGGCCTGAAGCACCTGGCGGCGGGGAAGGCGAAGCTGGCGTCGCTGTCGCTGGCACGGATTCGCAAGCTGGGAAACAAAGATCTGGCCGTGCTGCGGGGCATCCCCACGCTGACGGCCCTCAACGTGCGCAGGACGGACGTCACCGATGCGGGCATCGCCGAACTGGCGAAGCTGCCGAACCTCCGCAGCCTTGACCTTTCCTACGTGGCCATCACCGACACCGGCGTCGAGGTGCTCGCCGGGATCAAGTCGCTGGAAGAACTGACCTTCGTTTACGGCCGCTTCGGCGACAAGGGGCTGAAGGCGATCGCCGGAATGCCGCGATTGAAGAGCCTCGACCTGTCGCATTGCGGCAGCGTCACCGCGGCCGGGATGAAAGCGCTGGCGCAGCTCAAGAAACTGGAACGGCTCACGCTGAATTCGACGCGGGCCGGCGACCAGGCGCTGGAAACGCTGAAGGGGCACAAAACGCTGAAGCACCTCGAGCTGGCTGACTGCAGGTCGCTCACCGCCAATGGGCTGCCGTCGGTCGCCACGCTGACGTCGCTGGAGTCGTTGAACCTCGCGAAGAACGCCTGGGTCCGCAAGGCCGGTCTGAAGTCGCTGAAACCCCTCGCGAAACTGAAGCAGCTCGACCTCTCCAATTGCTCGAACGTGACCACCCTCGGGGTCGGATTCGTCGGCGATCTCGCCGGCCTCGAAACGCTGCGGCTGGCCCGCTGCGGCACCCTGACGATCAGCGGCGTGAGGGCCCTGCAAAAGCTGTCGAAACTGAAAGTAGTCGACCTCGACGGCGTTCGCATGTCGACGACCGTCTACACCAATCTGCGGCAGTCGCTGCAGACGGCGAGAATCACCGGCCAGCCCACGCTCTATTCGACGACGTACCGCCAGCCGAGTTACAATTACACGAGCGCGAAGGTCATCGTTCGCGGCGAACTGAACAACGCGCAGAAAAAGGCCCTGCTGGAGAAGCTCAAAGACGCGCTCGAAGACCTGCTCGCCGATTCGAGCAGCGGCGTGACGTTCTACTCCGTCGCCGACGTGGCCGAAGGGACGCAGTTCGAACTGGCCCCGGTCAACGGCAGCAACGTGAAGGAATTCGCCGAGAAGATCACGTTCGGGAAAACGAAACTGGACACCGCGAGCCGGACGATTACGGTGGAACTCCCGAAGAAGCCGGCGGGGCCGGCGAAAAAGCCGCGACAGGAAACGAAGCCGACGAATGCCGCGAAGCCGGGCAACGCAAACGCCGGCAAGACGAACGGTTGATGGCTTCGCCGATCATTCCGGCCGATCGGGGTCCTTCGCCAGCGGCAGCTTCACCCGCTGCCCGGTCCACGACGACTGGTAGATCGCCAGGATGATCTCCACGCTCTTGCGGCCTTCATAACCGTCGACGAGCGGTTTCTTACCGGCGTCGACGGCAGCCAGGAAGTCTTCGAACTGTTTCTTGTGGCCGAGATGGGAAATCGCCTTGGGGTCCGATGCCCCGCCGGTGGTGGCGCTTCCCTTCCCGAACTTCCGGCGGATGTCGGCGTCGGCGGGGTCTTCCTCGGCGAAGGTCCACAGCAGGACGTCGTCCTGCTCGACGATCACCGACCCTTGCGTGCCGTGGATTTCCGTCTTCTTCAACAGCCCCGGGAACGCGGCGGTAGTGGCTTCCAGCGTGCCGATCGCGCCGTTCTTGAACCGCACGGCCGCGCAGCCGACGTCTTCGACCTCGATGCGTTCGTGGGCCAGCGTGTCGGTGAGGCCGCAGACTTCGGCGACGTCTCCCATGAACCAGTACAGCAGGTCGACGTTGTGGATGGCCTGATTCATGTAGGCCCCGCCGCCGTCGAGCTGCCACGTGCCGCGCCAGCCGCCGCTGTCGTAGTAGTCCTGCGAGCGCCACCATTTGACGTAGGTGTCGCCGAGGGTGAGCCGGCCGAATCGCCCGGCGTCGATCGCATTTTTGAGCGTGATGTTGGCTTCGCTGAACCGCGAGGGCATGATCGTCCCGAGCTGCACGTGGTTCGCTTCGCAGGCGCGGATGATCTCGTCGCATTTGGCGAGCGTGATTTCGAGCGGCTTCTCGACGAGCACGTGCTTGCCCGCGTTCGCCGCCGCCACTGCCGGGTCGCGATGGGCGCCGCTGGGGGTGCAGATGGTGACGACGTTCACGCGGTCGTCGGCGAGCATCGCGTCGAGGTCGTGATAGGCTTTGCAGCCCTTTTCACCGGCGAAGCGGTCCGCCGCCGCGGGAACCATGTCGAAGCAGGCGGCGACCTCCGCGCGGGGGATCTCCGCGATCGCCTGCGCGTGAAAGTTGGCGATCATTCCGCAACCGATGATGCCGAAACCGGGCATGGTCGTTCGTCCTTTGTCCGTGGTCAGTTGTCAGTTGCCACCCAAGCCGACGGCTTGCGGCGCGCAGGGCCGGTCGCGTGGAATTCATTCCACGCGAGGGGGCGGCTCGCGTGGAATAAATTCCACGCTACGTTCGCTGGATTTGAACCAGTATCACGAATTCGCGGGAAAACTGAAACTCTCGCAGGACGAACGGTCGATGGATTCGCAACTCTGCCCAACAGCCGCGCGAAAACCGCCCGCCCGCGATGCAGTGGCCCGTTCCACATCCGGAATTCCCGCCGGCAATTGGTGTCGGCGTCGCGGTTTCCGCAGTTTGCCTCCGCGAGTCGGGGGGAACGGCACGCGAATTGCAAATCGGTTCTGCGTCAGAACCCAGGGATTTCAAAAATCCCTGGGTTCTTCCCCCGCTATCGAACGGCCGACTTCTTCAAGGACTCGAAATGCCACACGGATTTCTGATCGACATGGACGGCGTCATCTATCGCGGACACGAACTCATCCCCGGAGCGGACCGCTTCGTCGAGCGGCTGCTGGCCGACGACGTGCCGTTTCTGTTTCTGACCAACAACAGCCAACGCACGCGGCGGGACGTCGTCGCCCGGTTGCAGCCGATGGGGATTTGCGTCGAGGAACGCCACGTCTTCACCTGCGCGATGGCCACCGCCCGGTTCCTCGCGCAGCAGAAGCCCTCCGGGACGGCGTTCGTCATCGGCGAGGGGGGCCTGCTGCACGCGCTGCACCGCAACGGGTACGCGATCGTCGACCGCGACCCGGATTACGTCGTCGTCGGCGAGGGCCGCACGTTCACGATGGAAACGCTGGAGCAGGCCGTCAACATGATCCTCGACGGGGCCAAGCTCATCGCGACCAACCCCGACCCGAACTGCCCCACGAGCAACGGCTGCACGCGGCCCGGCTGCGGGGCGATCGTCGCGTTTCTCGAAGCGGCGACCGGGGCGACGGCGTTCAGCGTCGGCAAGCCCAGCCCCGTGATGATGCGGGCCGCCCGCAAGGAACTCGGCCTGACGACCGCCGAAACCACGATCATCGGCGACACGATGGAGACCGACATCCTGGGCGGCGTGCAGCTCGGCTATCGGACGGTGCTGGTGCTGTCCGGAGGAACGTCGCGGGACGAGTTGGGCCGCTTCCCGTTTCATCCCGACCTGGTGATCGACTCGGTCGCCAGCCCGGAGCTGTTCGGCGTCAGCCTGGCGGCGTGAATGGCGCGCTTTCCGTTTAGCCGCGACTCGAAGGCTTTGCGCAGAGGAGCGCGTCGCAAATTCGGCATCGACGCGGCGCGCTCCTCTCCGAAGACTCCGAGTCGCGGCGAAACGGTTTCACTGTCGAAACGGATTCCCGCTCCCAGAATACACCTTCAACCCCGGATTGCTCTGTTTCAGCCGCTCGATTCCCTCGTTCGTGACGGCGGTGTCGCGGACGAACAGCCGCTGCAGGTTGGGCAGCCGCGCCAGGTGCGCCAGGCCGGCGTCGTCGATCTGCGTGTTGTCCAGCACGAGCTGTTGCAGCGACGACAGCTCGGCGATCTGCGCGAGACCGTCGCTGGTGACGTTCGTTGCCTGCAGGCCGAGGAACTCGAGTTGAGTGAAACGTCGCAGCCGCGGGAGGTCGGCGTCGACGAGGGGCAGATAGTCGATGTTGAGGGAGCGGGCCCGCGGGAAGCGTTCGATGCGATCGAGAATGCCCTCCGCCAGCAGTCGCCGCGGATCGGCGGCGGCAATCTCGGGGAGCGTCACCGTCGCGTCGAGCGGCGTCTCGAAGGCGTAATTGAACCGGTACTCGCGATACTGGGGATCGACCGCGACCCGCAGCCGCAGCCGCCGCTCGCCTTCGATGTCTTCGAAACCCGCCTTCAGTTTCAGCGGGCCGAACTGTTGCGTCTCGGCATCGAACTCTTCGAACTCCAGCACCTCGGCGTCCTGTCGGCCTTCCCCCTCCACCGAGGCGAGCGACAGCGCGTGCGGGGCCCATTTCAGCGGCGGGTCGGATTGTGGCGGCGTGACCGTCACGTCGATCAGAAATCGCCTGAAGTCGATGTTCGCTTCGGAGTGGCTCAGGTATTCGCTGAAATCAAGGTGGGCGGCTTCCGGACTACCTTTTTCGTCTTGCACTTGCAGCCAGTCGATCATCTCACGCAGGACTTCGTCGACGCCGTGCAGATCGGCAGCCGGCTCGACGGAATGCACCGTGAGCTTCGCTTCCTTCATCGGCGCGCCCAGTTGCGCATAGACCCCGCGGAACACCCCCGCGGTCGCGCCCGGACCGAACCGCGCCAGCAGCCACAGCAACACATACCCGCCGACGAACCACCCCAGCAATCCCCACCAGCCGTACCACATCCACGCCGCGACGGCCGTTCCGATGATCGCGGCCAGAACCAGGAGGGCGACGATCAGACAGCGCATGGAGGGACCTCCGGAGATGAGGGATGAAGGATGAAGGATGAGGGATGAGGGATGAGGGATGAAGGCCGCACCTCGGCAACTGGGTACTGGGTACTGAGTACTCAGTACCGAGTACCCAGTGGGTCCCCAGATTTCCGACCTTCGACCTTCGACCTTTCGACCTTCGACCTTTCGACCTTCGACCTTTCGACCTTCGACCTTTCGACCTTCGACCTTTCGACCTTTCGACCTTTCGACCTTCGACCTTCGACTTTCCGACCTTCGACTTTCCGACTCTCAACTCTCAACTCATACTCACACCTCAACCGTCTCAAACTGAATCGACCCGTCCCAGCGCTTTCTGGCCAGAAACGCGTCGATCTCGATATTCCGGCTGATCGTGCGGACCTTCCAGACGGCTTTGCGGATGTCTTCCCGCTGCTGCGATTCCAACTGCAGCGGGGAGACGTTCAGCCGTTCGGCGTAGAAGCCGCAGTGTTCGTGGGCGATCAGCACCACCCGTTCCAGTTCGTGCACGCGGACGAGAAACCGCAACTGCTCGGCGACGCCTTCTTCCTCGCGGTACGTGGCGAAATGCCCGGCCAGGCACGCCGCTCCCCCCGGCACGGCCAGGCGGTCGTAGCGGGGCAGGCCCAGGGCCACGTGCATCAGCTCGTCGCACTGGTCGCCGAACCGCCCGTCGCTGCAATACACGGCCGCGGCCCGGATGCGGTCGGCGTTAAACGGGATCGTGCTTTGAAAGAGGACACGGGTCTCGTCGATGGACATGTTCGGGGTTCCGCACGGGCTGCAATCTCAACGGAGGGGGAAGGAACCAGTGTATCAACCGGGACCGCGGCCGCACTTCATTCCCTCCGTCCGTGAACGCGACGGCCTCGGAAGGCCGTCGTACTTCGAAGCGACGCCGTGTCCTCTGGTCCACAATGACGAATGTCGCCCCTGTTCAAATCGAAAAAGGGCGAATGACGAATCAATGACGACGACCCCATGATGAAGGAAGGATGTTGATCTCACATTGAACCCCGCCGACCCTCCGCCGACAATGCCTTCGTTGCCATCGCGGACAGCCCATCTCGAAAGGACACCCATGCCCGAAGAACCAACGCTTTACGCCCGGCTCGGCGGTTACGATGCGATTGCGGCGGTGGCGGACGATCTCTTGCCGCGGCTGATGGCCGACCCGCAGCTCCGGCGGTTCTGGGACCACCGCGGCGAAGACGGTCTGCGGCGGGAGAAGCAGTTGCTGATCGACTTCCTGTGCCATGCCTCAGGCGGGCCGCTGTACTACACCGGCCGCAACATGCGGACCACCCACCGCGGGATGCGAATCAGCGACGGCGACTGGCAGGCGTTCCTGGGGCACCTGAATGCAACGCTGGACCATTTTTCCGTGCCGGAGCGGGAGCGGCGGGAAGTCGCCGCGTTCGTGGAGAGCACCAAGGGGGAGATTGTGGAGGGGTGAGAGGTGAACTATGCTTGACGTCGGCACGTTTGTTCAAGCCAGCAGGAGACGCGGCGATGGCCGATCGCATCATCATGGAATTCGTGACTGACCCCGAGGAACTCGCAAGAGCGCGCAAGCAGCGCGAGCAGTTCGACCGCAATGCCGCATGGTTGCAGAAGCACGTTCCGGAGATTTACGGGCAACACCGCGGTAAATTGATCTGCATCTCTGGGGAGGAATTGTTCGTGGGGGACACCGTGCAGGACGTCGTCGCCCGGGCCACCGCCGCGCATCCGGAGGACGAAGGGTGGTTTACGCGTTACATTCCCAAAGAAAGGCTGTATCGCGTCTATGCGAATTGATGGCGAGTGGCACGTCTGCGACGATGGCATCGTTCGCCCGGTTCTTCGGGCGGAAATCGAGGCCGGATTTGATTTCGTGACGTTTTTTTAATCCACCAGGAGACGCGGCGATGAGCGATGGCATCACCATGGAATTCGTGACTGACCCCGAGGAGCTGGCGAAAGCGCGGAAGCGGCGTGAACAGTTCGACCGCAATTCCGCCTGGCTGCAGAAGCATGCGTCGCAGGTCTATCGGCAGAACCGCGGTAAAATGATCTGCATTGCCGGCGAGGAACTGTTCGTCGGCGATACTGTGCAGGAGGCCGTCGCCCAGGCCACGGCCGCGCATCCGGAGGATGAAGGGCGCTTCATCCACTACATTCCCCTCGAGAAGGTGCCCCGGATTTATGCGAATCAACGGTGAGTGGTACTCGTGCGATGACGGCGTTGTCCCAGCGATCCTTCGAGCTGAGATCGAGTCTTGATGTCTTAATCTGGTAGGATGTTATCATGCGGGTTCATTCAGCGGGAGACGCGGCGATGGCGGATCGCATTATCATGGAATTCGTGACTGACCCGGAGGAGCTTGCGAGGGCGCGCAAGCAGCGCGAGCAGTTCGACCGCAATTCCGAATGGCTGAAGAAAAACGCATCGCTGGTCTACCGGCAGAACCGCGGAAAAATGATCTGCATTGCCGGTGAGGAACTGTTCGTCGGCGACAACGTGCAGGAGGTCATCGCGCAGGCTACGGCCGCGCATCCCGAGGATGCGGGTCGGTTTGTGCGTTATATTCCTCTCGAAAACGTCCCCCGGATCTATGCGAATTGACGGCGAGTGGTACGAGTGCGACGACGGTGTCGTCCGGCCGGTGATTCGGGCCGAGGTTCTCTCGGCCGCCGGTTTCTGGGAACCTGCGTTTCTCCTCGTCGACACGGGTGCCGACCGAACTGTCTTCACTGCCGGGCTGCGAGAATTGATTGGAATCCCCGGCACGAAGTCTGATAGCCGCGTCGGTGGAGTTGGCGGGCTTCAAGATGCGATTGAAATTGCGGTCCAGATGCGGTTGACAAGCGACGATGGACGAAAGCCGATCTTTCGCGGCAGTTTTGCAGCCCTGACGCGGGATGAGGCACTCGACATGAGCGTCCTCGGGCGCGACGTGCTCGATCTGTTCGCCGTCATCGTCGACCGGCCCGGCGACACGATCGCCCTCGTCGGCCAGCAGCACCGGTACTCGATTAGCACCTGACCGGCGGGATTTCGTCATTTTCCCGACCGTCCGACGATCCCCATGCCCGATCCCTGGACTACCCTGCGGGCCGAAATGCCCGTCACCGCCAACTGGGCGTACTTCGACCACGCCGCCGTCGCGCCGCTGTCGCGGCCGGCGGTGGACGCACTGCGGGAGTGGGCCGACGACGTGGCCAACAACGGGGACGTCAACTGGCCGCGCTGGCGGAAGCAGGTGGAAGACGTCCGGCGGCTGGCGGCGGAATTGCTGAACGCCGACGCCACCGAGATCGCGCTGGTCCGCAACACGACCGAAGGGATCACGCTGGTCGCCGAGGGGCTGCGCTGGCAACCGGGGGATAACGTGGTCGTTCCCGCGGCGGAGTTTCCGTCCAACCTGTATCCCTGGCTGAACCTCCGGGACCGGGGCGTTGAAATCCGCCTCGTTGAATCAAATGATTGGCGAGCCGAGCAACTTGACCCGAACCGCATCGCCGACGCCGTCGACGACCGCACGCGAATCGTCGCCGTCAGTTGGGTCGGCTACCAGACCGGCTGGCGGAACGACCTCGACGAGCTGGCCGGCATCGCCCACGACAAGGGGGCGCTGCTGTTCGTCGACGCGATTCAGGGGCTGGGGGTCTTTCCGCTCGACGTGCGGAAGACGCCGGTCGATTTCCTCGCCGCCGACGGCCACAAATGGCTGCTGGGACCGGAAGGGGCCGGCGTGCTCTACATCCGCCGCGAACGGCTCGACGACCTGCGGCCGCTGGGCGTCGGGTGGAACAGCGTCAAACACGCGGGGGATTTCAGCCGGACGGAGTTGGACCTCAAGGACTCGGCCGGGCGGTACGAAGGCGGGTCGTACGGCATGGGCAATATCGCGGCGCTCGGAGCGAGCCTCGAACTGCTGCGTCGCATCCCAGGGATTTCTGAAAATCCCTGGGATGTGACGCGGCTGGCCGAACGGCTGATCGACCTCACGAACCGGCTCTGCGAGCGGCTCGAAGGGATCGGGGCCGACGTCCTCAGTTGCCGCGACGAGGGTCGGGCGTCCGGGATCGTGTCGTTCCGGATGCCCGGCCGCGACTCGAAATCGATCCAGCAAGGCTGCCGGGCGAAAGGCGTCGTCGTCAACTGCCGCGGCGGCGCGGTGCGGCTCAGCCCTCACGCCTACACCGACGAGGGGGACATCGAGCGGCTGCTGGCGGCGCTGGGCTCGTAGTGTGGAATTCAGTTCACGCGAGTGTTGCGTTGCATATTCCATCGCCGTTGCTACAGTAGTGACTTCAATACAAATCAGCCGGCGGGCGCTAGCCCCCGGTTTGCGAGGCGCTGGAACCGGGAGCTAGCTCCTCCCGGCTGGTGATCGAGGCAGGTTCACGTGGACTGAAGTCCACGCTACGACGGGAAAGCAGCTTCATGTCGATTACGAAAGAGCGGAAAACGGCAGTCGTTACGGAATACCGGCGGGGCGAGGCGGACACCGGGTCGCCCGAAGTGCAGATCGCCGTCTTGACGGAACGCATCAACAACCTCACGGGGCACGTCCAGTCGCATCACAAAGACCACGCCGGCCGCCGCGGGCTGCTGGGGTTGGTCAGCCGTCGTCGGCGGCTGCTGGATTACGTCAAGCAGACGAACCCGGATTCGTACCGGGACCTCATCGAGCGGTTGGGGCTGCGGAAGTGAAGTCGAAAGTCTGAAAGTCGAAGGTCTGAAGGTCGAAGAGGCGACGGTCGAGGAGACCTTCTTCGTACCGGGATCTCATCGAGCGGCTGGGGCTGCGGAAGTGAAGTCGAAAGTCTGAAAGTCGAAAGTCTGAAAGTCGAAGGTCTGAAGGTCGAAGAAGCGACGGTCGAGGAGAGCTTCGACTTTGAGACCTTTCGACTGCTTGTTCATCGTGTCAGTCGGCGGGGCATTCGCGTCGGGTATCGTGTCGGCAGATTGAAACAGGAATGGATCAGTGAAAGTATCAGTCGAATGTGAGTTCGGGGGGCGGAAGTTCAGTCTGACAACCGGCGAGTGGGCCAGGCAGGCCAGCGGGGCGGTTGTCGTGCAATATGGGGAAACGGTGCTGTTCGTCGCGGCCCAATCGGGACCGCCGCGGGCCGGAATCGATTTCTTCCCGCTGCAGGTCGATTACCGCGAGCGGTTTGCCGCCGCCGGCCGCTTTGCCGGCGGGTTTCTGAAGCGGGAAGGCCGGCCGACCACGCGCGAAGTGCTCACCGCCCGGCTCACCGACCGGCCGATTCGCCCGCTGTTTCCCAAGGCGTACAACGACGAAGTTCAGATTCAGGCCAACGTGCTCGTCAGCGACGGCGAGAACGACCCGGACGCTCTGTGCTGTACGGGGGCATCCGCGTCGCTGATGGTCGCCCCGGTCCCCTTCGGCGGCCCGGTCGCCGGCGTGCGCGTGGGGCAGGTGGACGGCGAGTTCGTGCTGATGCCCACGCGGGAGCAGATCGCCCAAGGCACGCTCGACCTGGTCGTCGCCGGCACGAAAACCTCGGTGCTGATGATCGAAGGCTTCGGCGACCAGATTCCCGACGACGAAATGGCCGACGCCATCGTCTTCGCCCAGAAGCACATCGCGACGCTGTGCGAACTGCAGGAAGAACTCGTGCGGAAGGCCGGCATCCAGCGATTCGTCTACGAAGAGCCGCCGGCCAATCCCTTCCTCGAAATCCTGCGCGAAAAGGCTTACGGGCGGCTGCGGGAAGCCAAGCAGAACGACAAGAAGCAGGAACGCCACGCCGCCGCCGGTGAGCTGAAAGCGGCGCTCATCGCGGAATTCTTCCCGGACGGGGCGACCGAAACCGCCGACGGCGCCACGCTGTCGCAGTTCAAAGACGCCTTCTACGCGACCGAAAAGAAGGTCGTCCGCGACCTGATTCTGGAAGGCAAACGGCTCGACGGCCGCACGCCGCCGCAACTCCGCGAAGTCACCTGCGAGGTCGACGTGCTGCCTCGCGTGCACGGGTCGGCGATCTTCACCCGCGGCGAGACGCAGTCGCTGGGGACGCTGACGCTGGGGACGTCCCGCGACAAGCAGCGGGCGGACACCCTGTGGGGCGAAGAATCGAGCCGATTCATGCTGCACTATTACTTCCCGTCGTATTCGGTCGGGGAAGTGCGGCCGATTCGCGGTCCGGGACGGCGGGAAATCGGCCACGGGGCGCTGGCCGAGCGGTCCGTCGATCCCGTGCTCCCCCCGCCGGAGAAGTTCCCGTACACGATCCGCATGATTTCCGACATCACGGAGTCGAACGGCAGCAGTTCGATGGCCAGCGTGTGCAGCACGACGCTGTGCCTGATGGCCGCCGGCGTCCCCATCCGCCAGCCGGTGGCCGGCATCTCGATCGGCATCGTCAAGGAGACCGACGACAAATACACGCTGCTGACCGACATCATGGGAGACGAGGACCACTTCGGCGACATGGACTTCAAAGTTGCCGGCACGCAGAAGGGGGTGACGGGGATTCAGCTCGACCTGAAGATCGACGGCATCAGCGAGAAGATCATCCGCGAGACGCTGGCCCAGGCCCGCGAAGCCCGCATCGAGCTGCTGCGGTCGATGCTGCGGGCCATTCCGCGGCCGCGGGCGGAGATCTCCGAATACGCCCCGCGGCTGTTGCAGACGAAGATCGACCCCGAAAAGATCGGCCTGCTGATCGGCCCCGGCGGCAAGACGATTCGCGCCATTCAGGAAGAGACCGGCGCCCAGATCGACGTCAGCGACGACGGGACCGTGACCATCGCCAGTGCCGACAGCAAGGCCGCCGAAGCGGCGCTGGCGCGGATCGAGGCCTTGACCGAGGAAATCCGGGTCGGCCGGATTTACGACGGCACCGTGAGCTCGGTGAAGGACTTCGGCGCGTTCATTGAAATCGCCCCCGGCAAGGACGGGCTGTGCCACATCAGCGAACTCTCCGAGGGTTTCGTGAAGTCGGTCGGCGACGTCTGCAAGGTCGGCGACAAGCTGAAGGTGAAGGTCATCGCGGTCGACGAGCAGAACCGCGTGAAGCTGTCGCGGAAGGCGGTCCTCCTCGAAGAAGCGGGCGGCGAAGTGGCCCCCGCGCCGAATCCCGCGTCCGAAGACCGGCCGCGCGACCGCCGGCCGCGACGCGACTAACGCGCGTGGCGATCAACATCCTTCCTTCCTGCGAACGCCGCTTGCGGCTTAGCAGCGCGCGAACGGTTAAGCCGCAAGCGGCACGACCGACAATCGACCGCCGCGAGGTTCGCCATGCCGGACGCCGCTCTCAGCGACGACGAACGTCGGCGGCTGCAAGCGCAGTACGCCGAGATCGCCTTTCTCGCGGGCGGGCTGGCCCACGAAATCAAGAACCCGCTGTCGACGATCGGCCTGAACCTGGAGCTGATGGCCGAAGACCTGGGGCCGGCCGAATCTCCCCGCGACCGCCGGCTGCTGCAGCGGATCGAACGGGTACAGACCGAGTGCCGCCGGCTGGAAGCCATCCTCAAGGCGTTCCTGCAGTTCGCCCGCGTCGGCGAACTGGACCGCGTCGCGACCGACTTGAACGTCGAAGTCCGGGAATTCATCGACTTCTTCCAACCGCACGCCGCCGAGCACGGCATCGACGTCAGCCCACATCTGGCCGTCGACCTGCCGCCGGTGAGCGTCGACCGGGCGTTGCTGCGGCAGGTGCTGCTGAACCTCGCCCTCAACGCGCAGCAGGCGATGCCCGGCGGCGGGCTGCTCGAACTGCAGACCTGCGCGAAAGACGGCCGCGTGCTGATCGAGCTGATCGACAACGGCCGCGGGATGGACGCCGCCACCCGCGAGAAGATGTTTCAGGTCTTCTTCTCGACGAAGCCGGGCGGCAGCGGGCTGGGGCTGCCCACGGTCCGCAAGATCGTCGAAGCCCACGGCGGCACGATTTCCTGCGAAAGCGAACCGGGACAGGGGACGCGATTCACGATCTCGCTGCCGGCGGAGAGTTGACGGTTAATCGGTTCGCGAGCCGCCGGGTTTACCCCGGCGGGAGGTCAACCCGACGGCGGGGATAAACCCCGGCGGGAGGTCAACCCGACGGCGGGGATAAACCCCGCCGGGAGGTCAACCCGACGGCGGGGATAAACCCCGCCGCTCGCTCATCCCTCGACCTTCATCCTTCATCCTTCATCCCTTATCCTTTATCGGTGATCCATCACCAGCGCTCCGCGTTCCAGGCTTCACATGGCACCCCCTGACGGCGACAACCGCGATCTCACGTCGATTCCGATTCGCGTGCTGATCGTCGACGACGACGAGCCGCACGCCGAAGCGGTCGCGGATATTCTCGGCCGCGTCGGCTGCGAGTGCACGATCGCCAACTCCGGCCGCCGCGGGGCGTCGCTCATCGACAGCGAAAACTTCGACGTCGTCGTCACCGACCTGAAAATGGAAGACGTCGACGGGCTGGAAATCCTCCGCAAAACGAAGGAAGAACTGCCGGAAGCCGAGGTGATTCTGCTCACCGGCCACGGCACGCTGCAATCGGCGCTGGCCGCCGGGCAGCACGGGGCGCAGACGTATCTCACGAAGCCGATCGACATTCAGGAACTGCGGCGGGCCGTCGAAAAGGCGGGGGAAAAGGTGCGGCTCATCCGCCGCAACGCCGAGCTGAACCGCCGGCTCGACGAGAAATTCGGCTTCGAGGGGGTCGTGGGCAACAGCCCGCAGATGCACAAGATCATCGAGACGCTCAAGCTCGTCGCCCCCACCGACAGCACGGTGCTCATCACCGGCGAAAACGGCACCGGCAAAGAGCTGGTCGCCCGCGCCCTGCACCAGAACAGCCCGCGAAAAAGCAAACGCTTCGTGGCGGTCAACATCTCCGCCATACCCGAAAGCATTCTCGAAAGCGAGCTGTTCGGCCACGAGCCGGGCGCGTTCACCGGCGCGGCGGGGCGGCGGATCGGCCGCTTCGAGTTCGCCAACGGCGGCACGCTGTTCCTCGACGAGGTCGGCGAGATGCCGCTCGACACGCAGGTGCGGCTGCTGCGGGTGCTCGAAGAGCGGAAGATCATCCGGCTCGGTTCCAACGACGAAATCCCCGTCAACGTGCGGGTCGTCGCCGCGACGAACGCCGACCTGAAGGCAACGGTCGAGCAGAAGCGGTTCCGCATCGACCTGTACCACCGGCTGAACGTGATCACGATTCAGCTCCCGCCGCTCCGCGAACGCCGCGGCGACATCCCGCTGCTGATGGACCACTTCCTGAAGCAGTTCTGCGAGCAGTACGGCAAGCAGGTGCAGGGGTTCTCGCGGGGGGCGCGGGAAGCGTTGATGTCGTTCGACTGGCCGGGCAACATCCGCGAGCTGCGGAACGCCGTCGAGCGGATGGTCGTGCTCGACACCAACGGCCTGCTCGACGTCGACGACCTGCCTGACGACATCGCGGAAGTCGCGGCGCAGCGCGACGGCGACGGAGGGCTGGCGTTCGCGTCCGGGGCCGACGCGCTGATCGGCAAGCCGCTGTCCGACGTCGAGAAGTATTACATCCAGCGCACCCTGGAGCTGACGGAAGGCAAACGGGCCGAAGCCGCCCAGTTGCTGGGGATCGGCGAGCGGACGCTGTTTCGGAAGATCAAGGAGTATGGGTTGAAGTGAAGCTGGTGTCCCGCCTTCAGGCGGCCGTAGCAGAATTCGTGAGAATTCTGCACGATCTTGTCTCACGGCAGAATTCTCACGAATTCTGCGACTCCGCGCAACGAGCCGACTAAAGTCGGTACACCAGCGTTGTTTCGTGTATAATTTCAGGCAGAAACCCGGACGCAAGGCGAAACCATGTCGACTGAATTCACGGAACTTGAAGTCCCTGCGACTGATGACGGGCTCTGGACCGAGGACGAGTATCTCGCGCTCGGCGCAAACCAACTCGCCGAATTCGACAACGGACGCGTGGAGTTTCTGCCGATGCCCGACGAAGGCCACCAGTGGATCAGCCGGTTTCTGTTCCTGGCTCTGCACGGATTTGTGGAAGAACGGAAACTCGGGCAGACGTATTACGCTCCGCTCCCGGTGCGGCTGTGGGACGTGCGCTATCGGGAGCCGGACATCGTCTTTCTGGCGAAGGGTCGGAAACGACGGAAGCGCGTGCCGATCGGGGCGGACCTCGTGGTGGAAATCGTCAGCGAAGGCAAGGCCCAACGCGAACGCGATTTTGACCACAAACGGCGCGATTACGCCGCCGCCGGCATTACCGAATACTGGATCGTCGACCCGAAGTCGGAAACCGTGATGGTGCTGTTCCTCGACGGCAGCGAATATGCGGAGCACGGCGCCTTCGATCGCGACGACGTGGCGACGTCGAGACTGCTCCCGGAATTCAGCATCTCCGTCGACGACCTGTTCAACGTGCCTGACGAACTCGAGGGCGAATGACCGCGGCGGAAACGAATCATGGCTTCGATCCTGTCCGACGACCTCACGTTTGAACCGCCTCCCGCGAAGAAGGGGGAACCGCCGTGGAACGTCGCGCTGCTGTTCCCGGCACAGGGCGAATGGACCGAAGAAGCGTACTTCGCGCTCGATACGAACCGGCTGGTGGAACTGTCCGACGGTTGTCTGGAGGTGCTTCCCATGCCGTTGCCGTGGCATCAGTGGGTCGTGCGGTTTCTGCATGGCCTACTCAACGACTTCGTCAGCGACCGCAAACTCGGCGAAGCGTTCTTCGCCCCGATGCCGATCCGCCTCTGGCCCGGGCAGATTCGCGAGCCCGACGTGATTTTCCTTTCGCACGAGCGGCTCAAGGACTACTACAAAACGCCGGACGGCGCCGATCTCGTGATGGAGATCGTCAGCGCGGGACACGAACACCGCCAGCGCGACCTCGACGTCAAGCGACGCGAGTACGCCCAGGCCGGCATCGCCGAGTACTGGATCGTCGATGCGGAAACAACACAGATCACCGTGCTGGCTCTCGACGGCGATACCTACAGGGAACATGGCGTCTTCGACCCGGGCGACGTGGCGACTTCCGCGCTGTTGAGCGGATTTTCCGTCCCGGTCAAAGACGTGTTCGCGGTTCCGCGTCCCGCTGAGGAAGCGTGAAGCACGCGCGACATGCAGCGACATGCAGCGACGTCGCACCGTGGATGCGCGACGTACTTTGCGAATTGCATGCGCAGCCGAAGGGGAACGCGGGTTTGCGCGGATCAGACAGAAAAGAACGCAGACGCAGAGCGATTTTGGGGCAGACTGATCCCCACAAGCACTCAGCAGTTAACTGTTACGTTTTGAGGAGGAAATCGTTTGTCATCGATCTTTCTGTCAGCAAAACCCTGAGGATCGATGGCGCTGCTTTTGGGATCACGTGTGCAGAAAGAAAACTCTTCAACCCCCGATTTATAACCCGCCCTTGATTGGAATCAGAAAGAGGCGGGTGAAGAATTGGGGGTGAAAAATGGCTCTTTTCAAAGTTTGGTTGCGGCTTCGCCGCGCTGGGTCATCCGCGTTCCCCCGCTGTCGAACCACTAACTGAATGGAAAGTGCGTCGTGCACCCCGTGACGAATCACGTGAACGGCCAATCTGGACACTGCCGGTCTTTCGGCCGATGATGAAGCCGGCGCCCACCGATCCGAATCCGAACGTCCCTTTCCAGCAGAAAGCCGCCATCGTGTCTGGTTTCGACGCGGAACGGCCGGAGTACGTTGCCGTCGTCTGTCCCGTCTGCCGGACGCGGATCGAGGCCCGCGTGCGCCAGCAGCCGGGAAGCGTCGAGTGCCCGGATTGCTTCACGCAGGTCGACGTGCCGGCCGCCAGTTCCCAGGGATTTCCGAAAATCCCTGGGAACTGGCGGTCCTCGCGGCCTGCAAAGGCCGAACCTCCCGACGCGGGGACGTATGCGATCGCCGGCGAGCCGGACCGACCGCGGCGCGCCGGGCCGCCGGAGCCGAAGGCGGCGACGCTGGCGTGCCCGAGCTGCGGGACCTCGGTGGATGCCGGCCTGGGGGAGCGGCCGCGGAACATCACCTGCCCCGAATGCCTCGACGTGATCCCCGTTCCCGCGTTGAGCGACGCGCGGCGGAACGTGAATCGCCGGCGGAAAGCGACGCGATCACCGGGCAGCGAGGACTTCGACGACATTCCCCCCGAGGACCTCGACCGCGAGCCGCCTCCGGTGGACCTGCTGGCCGCCGAGGGGGAAATCCGCCGGGAGCCGCCGCCCCCGATTCCGACCTGGACGTTCTTCACGCGGGTGTTTTCGCTGCCGTGGCGCCCGGAAGTGCTCTCCCGCTGGGTCTACACGTCGCTGGGCTGGTGCGTGCTGGGGCTGACCGTCGCGTCGGTGCGCTGGCTGCTGCTGAACGGGTTCATCATCGCGATCCCGTTTTTCGCGCTGCCGATCGTGCTGCTGGTGCTGTGGAGCGGCTCTTACGCGGTTTCCTCCGCAATGACGATCGTCGAAGACACCGCGGCCGGGAACGACAGAATTCAACATTGGAACGACGGCGGCGTGGGAGACTGGCTGTCGGATTCCTACGGGCCGGCGTTTCTGGCGGCCGTGGCGTGGACGGGGAGCTTCGCCGTCGCCAAAGTCACCGCGGTGTCGGCCGGGGAGGAGTGGTACTGGCCGGCGCTCGGCGGGGCGTTTTTCCTGCTGTTTCCGATCGTGCTGCTCTCGGCGCTGCAGGCCGGGTCGTACTGGACGCCGCTGACCGCCGCCGTGGTCAAAACCCTCGTTCGCAAACCGTGGGCGTGGTGCGTGTACTATGTGCTGACGGCCCTCGTGGCGGCGGCATATGCCGTTCCCCTGCTCTACGGGCTGGCCGGCGGGCGATGGTTTCTGACGCTGTTCCTGACCGGGCCGCTGCTCTCGACGGTAATGTTCATTGCCGCCCGGCTGCTGGGGCGGCTCGGTTGGAAAACGCTGGTCGCCAACGCGAAGCGGGCCGGCGGCGATTCCCTTCCAGCCAGGTGATCTGTTTCAAACGTTTCTGTGGGAAGTGCCACTGCTTGGCGGCCGCCGCAGGTTGCTCCGGACTCGCTCCATCAGCGATCGGCGGCCGTCAAGCAGTGCCGGCGGGCCAGCACTGTCGTATTTCGGCGAAAGAACTGCTTGACGAACGCCAACGAGGCTTACTGCGCAATCATCGCGTGTGGCGACGTTCGTCAAGCAGTGGCACGAATCGCGGAAAACGAAACAGCCCGCCGTCCCCGTGAACGGCGGGCTGCTGCGACCGTTTCCGGCAATCGCCGGCTCCCCGACTTTCGCCGCCGGAAGTCTCCTGGTTCGTAGTGACCGGCTTCAGCCGGTCAATGTTCGAAATGACCGGCTTCAGCCGGTGACTACGAACGCGCGGTCGCTAGAACACGTCGAGAATGAAGTGGTGCCCTTTGTAGTACGGCTTCGCGGTGGGATAGAAGTTGTACCACGCCTTGTTGTAAACCGGGATGCGGCGGTTCGGTGGGTAGCGGTAGTACATGTGGTCGTATTGGACCTGCGACGGCTGGAAGTTCTGGGGATAGTACACGTAGGGATAGTAAAAGTAGCGGTTCCAGTCGGTCGGCTGCCCCGGCGCCTGGGCCCGGGCGGACGTCGCCGAGAGGTCCATCGAGACCAGCAGCGTCGCCAGAACGAAGAGTGCGGAAAACAGCGTGCGCCCCACCATGGACAGAACTCCTTCCCTGGATCGCCTCGCGCGGATTCGCCCCTCGTGGGACGGTGTGTGACTGCGGCAGACATATCATCGGCCCCCATGCGACCCCCACAACAGGTTTATTCGCCGCGACCGCGCGAATCGGCCCTTCGCTGGTGTACCGACTTCAGTCGGCCCGTTGTGCAGTTAATGGCCCCAAACCGGCTTCGGTCCGACTGAAGTCGGTACACCAGCTTGCCTCTTCGCGCGCGAAACGGCCACAATGGGATATTCGCGCTCGACGTTCGTCGAAACCGGCATTCGCCATGTCTCTGCGACGATTTCATTTCGCCGGCTGTTGCGCCGCGGCGGGTTTGCTCGTGGTCGGGGCCGGTGCCGCGTGGTTCATGCGTCCGGCCGCCACGACCGTCGATCCCGAGTCGCGCGTCGTCGCCCGCGTGAACGTGCTCGACTTCGAGGAACCGCTCGTCCTGTTCGACACCGTTTTCTGGGAACCGGACGACACGAACAGCCTGCGGGACGTCATTCGCGCGACGCCGGCGGTGAAGGGGAAGGACGTTCTCGAAATCGGCGCCGGCTCCGGCTTGATTTCACTCTGCTGCGCGAAAGCCGGCGCCAACCGCGTCGTGGCGACCGACATCAACCCCCATGCCGTCGCCAACGCACGTTACAACGCTGAGCGGCTCGGCCTCGCGGACCGCGTCGAAGTGCGCCAGGTCGCGAAATTCGACCCCGGCGCGTATTCCGTGCTGAAACCGGGGGAGAAGTTCGACGTCATCATCTCCAATCCCCCTTGGGAGGACCGCCGGCCGACGACGATCGACCGCTACGCGATGGACGACGAAGGCTTCTCGCTGCTGCGGTCGATCCTGAAAGACCTGAAGACCCGCCTGAACCCCGGCGGCCGGGCGTTCCTGGCCTACGGCTGCGTCTCGGCGGTCAAGACCCTGAAGAGGCTCGCGCCGGAATACGGGCTGGCGTACCAGGTCTACGACAACCGCAAGCTGTCCGATCTCGACGAGGTGTTCCTGCCGGGGATGCTGGTGATCGTGTGGCCGCGCGACCCGTAGCGCGAAATTCATTTCGCACGAGTGGCAGCGACATCCGTAGTGCGAAGTTCATTTCGCACGAGGCGCTGCCCCACCCGTAGTGCGAAATTCATTTCGCACGAGTGGCATTCGTTCCGCACGAATGGTTAACATATGTGGAAACACATCGATCTCACTCGTGCGAAATGAATTTCGCACTACGTTTCGTCGGAGCACTCGCAATGTGGAACCTCCCGCCGCCGCCGGGATTCCAGGGCTTGCGGCACGACCTTCCCCTGACCGTCTATCACCGGACATTGCCGCATTGGCGGCAGGACGGAGCGACGTACTTCGTCACCTTCCGGCTTGCCGACTCTCTGCCGCAATCGAAGCTGCGCGAGTTGCGGCACTTCAAGCAGGAATGGGAACGCCGGCATCCGCCGCCACGATCGCGGGCCGACGAAGACGCGCTCGCGAGGGAGGTTATCCAGCGCGTCGAACGTTGGCTCGATCAGGGCATGGGCGCGTGCGTGTTGAAGTCCGCGGCGCTATCGGCACACCTTGTTGACTCGCTGCTCTCCCGAGACGAATCGCAATATGAACTGGGTTGCTACGTCGTGATGCCGAATCATGTGCATGTCATCGTTCGGCCGCTGGAACCGGCGACTTATCCGCTGGAAAGGATCCTCAAATCGTGGAAGGCGAGTTCGGCTTGCGAGATCAATCACAATCTCGGACTCTCCGGCACTCTGTGGCAGCACGAGAGCTTCGACCGCATCATTCGGGACGCAGAGCATCTCTATCGCGTCATCCAGTACATCGGCCGGAATCCGGAGTTGGCCGGCCTGCCGATGGACGACGTGCGACTCTGGATCCGCCCGTCGTGGGTCGAATGCGGTTGGGATTTCGAGCAATGAAACGTAGTGCGAAATTCGTTTCGCGAGCCGTAGTGCGAAATTCATTTCGCACACGGGAAACGGGATGCGCGCTCGTGCGAAATGAATTTCGCACTACGCCCTCTCAATCCAGATCGTCACCTTCGCGTCCCCGACCGTCACCGGCTTCGCGTCGACCGGCGGCTTGGTTGAGAACGTGACGTCGTCCGCCAGCGTTTCCGCTTTGATGTAGTCGGTCCATTGTTCGACGGCTAAGCCGCAAGCGGCGTCATCGGTGTGGTAGACCACACGAATGCGGTCCTGGATTTCGAGGTTCGCCTCCTTCCGCGCCTGCTGCACGTGGCGGATGAAGTCGTTGCGGATCCCCTCGGCGACCAGCTCCGGCGTGAGCTTCGTCGACAGCGCGATCTGAATCCCGCGGTCGTCCGCGACCACCCAGTCGGCGGCCTGTTCGGTGCTGACGAGGACGTCTTCCGGCGACAACGCGACGTCGAGACCGTCGATCTGGAACGTCGTCGACTCCCCGCGCCGCAGCGGAGCGAGTGTATCGGGACCCGCGGTTTCAATCAGCTTGCGCAGTTCGCCCAGCAGTTTGCCGTACTTGGGGCCGAGGGATTTCAGGTTCGGCTTGAAGGAGTAGTGGACGAGGTCGTCGAGGTCGTCCTGCGGCGTGAGTTGTTTGACGTTGAGTTCCTTGCGGATGACTTCGCTGAGCGATTCGACGGCTGCGCGTTGTTCCGCGGAATCGCAGACGTAGCGAAGCTCGCCGAGAGTCTGGCGAACGCGAATTGAGGAATCCTCGCGCAGCTTGTGGCCCAACTTGACGACAAGCTGGGCGACGGCCATGCGCTGATTGAGGTTTTCGTCAAGGAGTTGGAAGTCCGGTTCGGGATAATCGCAGAGGTGGACGGACTCCATCGTCGTCTTTCGCTCCAGGAAAGGCGACGTCAAATTTCGATAGATCCGCTCTGTCAGAAAGGGAATCACCGGCGCCAGCACGCGCGCCAGCGTCACCAGCACTTCGTAGAGCGTCTGGTAGGCGGCCAGCTTGTCTTTAACGGCCTCCGGTCCCGCTTGCTCCACGTCCTGCTGCTTCGACCAGAAACGGGGACGGTTTCGCCGGACGTACCAGTTCGACAGCCCGTCGATGAATTCCGCGGCTGCGCGGCAGACGCCTGGCGTGTCGTAAGCCTCGAAGGACGCGCGGCATTCGCGAACCATCGCTTGCAGGTTCGAGAGAACCCAACGATCGATCTCCTGACGCTCTGCGACGGGAACCGGATCGACGCGCGGATCGAATCCGTCGGGAATCGCGTAGTTGACGAAGAACTTGTACGTGTTCCACAACGGGATCAGAATCTGCCGGCGGACTTCATCGGCCGGCGTGCTGGTGACTTTGCACGTCGGCAAGCCTTCCTTGGTTGCAGTGATCGTGCCGTCCGGCGTGTGCAGCGGGACCGGTTCGTCGGGGTGCCGGGTGCCGAACCGCAGGTCCTGCGCGGGGTTCTGCGCGAGGTACATCCAGCGAAGCGTGTCGACGCCGAGTTGCTCGGCGGCTTCCTCGAACCAGATCGCGGTGCCGTCGGACTTGTGCATCGCGTTGCCCCGTTCGTCCATCACCAGCCGGTGGCCGAGCAGGTTTTTGAACGGGCGCTTTTCCTCCGGCGGGAGTTGCTGGTCGGGTGGTTTGTCCGTGTCGTACCGCATCATCGTCGCCAGCGACAACAGCGAGTAGAACCAGTTGCGGAACTGGCCGGGGAAGCATTCGGTGACGAAATCAGCGGGGAACCACGGGGAGAGTCGAGAGTCCAGAGTCCAGAGTCGAGAGTCAGAATCCTTACTCTTGTCTCTTTCTTTGCTCTCGTCTCTCGACTCTCGACTCTCGACTGTTTTCGGCATCGTTGAGAATGGGACGATTCCCGCGTCGAGCCACGGGTTGCCGACGTCGACGATGCGGGACAGCGTTGCCCCGGTCTTTTCGCTTCGGATTTTCACACCGTCGATCCACGGCCGGTGCGGCGTGTGGCCGGCGAAATCGTCCCAGCCCTCGACGGCCCGATCCTTCAACTCGGCCAGCGAGCCGATGACTTCGAAATCGGCCGGGTCGTCGGGGTTGACCCAGATCGGCAGCGCGAGTCCCCAGAAGCGTTTCTTGGAGATCATCCAGTCCCGCATGTTGGAGAGCCATTCCAACTCGCGTTCCTGCCCCTGGATGGAATCGGGAATCCAGCGGATGGTTTTGACGACCTCTTTGATTTCGTCCCGCCAGTCCATGTTGATGAACCACTCGTCCACCAGCCGGAACACGAGTTCGTCCCCCGTCCGCCAGCAGTGCGGGTAGATGTGCGGATACTGCTCGACGTAGACGAGTTTGTGGTTTTCCTTGAGCGTGTCGAAGACGAGCTGGGCGGTTTCCGGTGCGATGGCTTCCTTCCCGGTGAACGGACCGAAGCCTTCGCCGAACGTGCCGTCTTCACAGAGAGGTGCGATGCCGACGAGACCGTGCTCTTCGCCGAGCTTGTGGTCGACGTCGCCGCAGCCTGGCGCGATGTGGACGATGCCGGTCCCCTCGCCGGCGACGACGTTCGGGTTGCCTTTGTTGTCGCGGCCGCCGTCGATGACGCGATGGCATTCGATTGCGAATTGCGGATTGCGGATTGCGGATTCTGCAGGAAACCCGCCGGGCTGCCGCTGCGCCGGCAGTTCATCAAACGGCCCCTCGTACCGCCAGCCGATCATTTCGGCCCCTGGGAACGTGCCGAGGATTTCGTAACCCCCCTGTTCCTTGAAGATCTGCCCGATCGTCTTCAGCTTCGGCACGTCCTTGGGCCACTTCCAGTCGGGACCGCCGAAGCCTTCCTTGAACTCGCGGCCGAGCCGCTGGTAATCGAGGTTTTCGGCGGCGAAGTAGTAGATCGCCCCGTCGCGCTTCGTGCGCAGCTTGACGTAGCCAAGGTCCGGGTTGACGGCGCAGGCGACGTTGCTGGTGAGCGTCCAGGGGGTGGTCGTCCACACCAGGAGGTATTCGGACGGCGACGATGAATCGTCGGCTTGGGTTGGGGCTTCCGCTTTCCGCCTTCCGCCTTCCGCCTTCGAAATGATGGGGAAGCGCACGAAGCACGACTTGTGCACCGTCAGCTTGCGCCCATCCGCGACTTCCATCTGCGAATACGCGCTCCCCGCGCGGCCGCTCCAGGGCATGACGTCGTAGCCGCGGTAGATTTTGCCGCGCTGGAAGCACTTCTTCAGGAACGTCCAGATCGTTTCGTTGTTCTCGGTGCTGAACGTGAAGTAGCTGCCCCCCCAGGCCGGGTTGCCGAGTTTCGCGACCAGTTCGTGGGCTTTGCCGGTGACGGTCTTGCCGGACGGCGTGGTGATCGTCACGTCCTCGTCGGTACCGATCTTCCCGGACAGCAGCCGCAGCGTGGCGGGGTCGTCCCAGTCGGTCCAGTAGCCGAGGCGGATGGATTGTTCCGTCTGCCGGGCGGCGAACTTCAAGACCCGCTTCTTGCATTCGTTGACGAAGCGGTCGATGCCGAACTCGTTGATGGCGGTCTTCGTGCCGAGCTGCAGTTCCTTCTCGACCTCGACTTCCACCCACAGCCCCTGGCAGTCGAAGCCGTTCTGGTAGCGCTGGTCGTGGCCGGTCATGGCGAAGTAGCGTTGGAAGGCGTCTTTGTACGTCCGCCCCCAGGCGTGGTGCACCCCCATCGGGTTGTTGGCGGTAATGGGGCCGTCGAGGAAGCTCCAGCGTTGCTTGCCGCGGTTTTTCGCGCGCAGCTTGCCGAAGATCCCCTGTTCTTCCCAGAACTTGAGGACCTCGTGTTCGCCCGTGATGAAGTTGGAATCGCCGACTTTTTGGAACATTGAGAGGGTCGAGGGTCGAGGGTCGAGGGTCGAGCGCCAGAAACGGCCGGCTGCTCGCCCCCGGTCATTTGATGAGAGGCGATTTTAGGGGAGCAGTTCGGGATTGGAAAGCGGTGTGTTCCCGGCGTGCGGCGCGATCAGCTCAAATCAACTGTCGGGCGAATCGGCACACTCGGCGAACGTCCGCCTTCGTCACCCGCCCCGTGGAAAAACCGTGTGTCAGAGCGTCGCGTTTCTGAGAGAGGCGCACCAGTTCGTCGAGGTCCGCCTGGTCCATCAATCCGGCGGAGTAGGCCGATTTGAGGACGGCGATCGCGTTAGCGCTTGCCGGCCTGACGTGATACTTCTCCGCCGCGCGCCGCGCCGCGGCTTCCAGCGCACCGAACGCCAGCAGAAACGCCGGAACGACGTCGCCGGCGCTGCAGAGGCTTTGAGAGTCGTCAAGAGTCTCGCGGATGCGCTTCGGCGAAAGCGAAGTGACGTTCTTCGAGTTTAGGAGATCTTCGTCGCTGGGCGCGAGCAGATATTTCAATCGCCAACCCGGTTGATCGCTGAGGGCCTCGGCCAGTTCGCCGACGCGGGGCGCGCGCTTCAGCCCCCCGCGTTCCCGCACTTCGACCACGATGTTTTCTTCGTCGGACAGCGCGATCAAATCCGGCTCAAAGCCCTGCAGGAAGGGGGGTAACTCGTCTTGCCGCGGGCGCAGGACGACCCGGAAGCCGCGCGAACGGTATTCGTTCGCGACTTGTTCGACGAAATCTTGTTCAGCTTCGGTCACAAACACGTCACGATTCCCTCACACCTGCCGAGGCAACGTTGATGTAAAGAAACTCCGTTGCCGATTGGATCACATCGACCACGTTTTGCGGCGCTTCGTGAAGAGCAACTGCCGAGCGAACGTCCACTCGGTCAATCCACAAATCGCAGATCTGACTGTCGTCATCATAGACGCGCCGGTTCATCGCATCCAGAACAGGTTTGGACAGGTTGTCCAGGTCCAGCACCGTCGATTCCTTACTGTAGTAATACCGGATGTGAACCCGAACCTCATCGATCGGCGCTTTAAGAGGCAACTTCGTTGCTTGCTCCAAAGCGGCGACGATTGCCTGCTTCCACTTCTTCTTGCGTCGCTTGTTGCCCGACCGCCACGACACGGGCGTTCCGACGACGACGAACTCGACTGGAAACATCGCGCTTGGCCGTCAGTGGTTTTCGGATTTCGAGAATCGGATTTCGAGTTTTCGCGGATCGTCGTGCGAGATCAATTTCGCACTACGAGCGATTCGCGTTCCTACCCGTACTTCTCCCGCAACCGCCGCGCGGCTTCAACCTCGTTTTTCAGCTTGCTGTACACCTCGTCGATGCTCACCACCGCGGCGCTGCCGGGGGCGAAGCCGCAATCGGGGTTGAGCGTGATTCGCTCCGGGGCCACGTACTGCAGCGCCTGCTCGACCCGCGCGACGATCGTTTCCACCGAGTCGATCTGGCCCGGCTGGCAGTTCACGCAGCCCAGGCCGATCTCGACGCTTTCCGGCAGCTCGCGGAACACCGACATCTCGCCGGAACCGGGGGCGGTGAATTCCATCGTGATGTGGCCGACCTTCAGCTTCCGCAATTGCCGCAGGATCGGGTCGTAGCCGCCACTGTGGGACGCCTCGCCGCGGGCCCGCGCGCCGGCCCGGCGGCAGAGATGCACGGCCAGCCGCACGTCGGTGAAGCCCTCGACCACCTGGTTGTCCATGTCGACGGCGAAGTCGGCGGCCCGGTCGGGTTCGTCGTAGCCGGCCCGAACGTGCGGGTCGACGAACAAGCACAGGTGCGGGTCGTCGATCTGAATGATCGACACCCCTTCATCCCGCAGCAGCTCGACTTCCCGCCGCAGAATCGGGATGCAGTCGCGAACGAAGTCCTCGCGGGTGGGATACGCTGGGGACGACTTCACCGGGTCCCACATCCGTTCCCCAAGCAGCGCCGGGGCGGGGAGCGTCGCCTTGATCTGCCGGGTCGTGAACTGCTTGAGGAACCGGACTTCCTGCGCGATGAAGCCCGGTTGCTTCGGGGCGAGCCGGTCGACGACGATCGTCCACGGCCGGCCGTCGGCGGGATTCGTGCTCAGTTCGAACCCGTGGGCCAGCTCGGCGATGACGCCGATGTACGACTTCCGCCACCATTCCCCGTCGGAGACGACGTCCAGCCCGGCTTCTTCCTGCATGGCGACGACGAAGGGGACGGCGGCCCCCATCCAGCGGCGGTAGTCGTCGTTGGAATGCGGGCTGTCGTCGGCGATCAATTCCTTCACAAACGCCGGCCGGGGCATCGAGCCGATGATGGAGGTGGGAAACAAAATGCGATTCATGGGCTTGTTCGCTTTCGAATTCAGACAGAAAGATTGGTGACAGAAAAATGAAGAACTGATTGAAGTGATTTTTCTGTCACCAATCTTTCTGTCTAATCAACGGCCGAGATGTTTCGTCGTCCAGTGCGTGCAAGCGTAGTCGAAGTCCTGCTGGGTATCGACTTCGATGTAGCCGCCGGGGGTGTCGACGTGTGTCATCGGCTGGCCGGCTTCGATCATGTCCTGCAGCAGGTGAATGAGGTACGCCTTCTCGAAAACCTTCGCCTCGCGGAACGGTTTGCCGGCGAATTCTTCTCGACGTTGATGATAGTGTTCCCGCAGCGCCCGCGCCCCTTCGACCGAGAATTTCGCGACGCCGATGTATTCGCCATAGGCCCGCCGCTCGGAAATCTCACGATGCACGCGGGTGACGAAGCCGTTTTCGACGGTGACCTTTTCGGCGTCGTCGGAGGGATGCTCGGTCCGCTCGGCGTAACGTTCCAGCCACGCGGTGTCGACGCCGAGCGAAATCGGCGCGTCGCCGGCGAGCAGGTCGGCGACAATTTTCGGGGTGAACAGCACGTCGGAGTAGCAGCAGAGGAACGGCTCATCCATCAGGTCTTCGGCGTGCATCAGCGAGACGAGGATGTTGTTGTTTTCCCAGTCGGCGTTTTCGCGGAAGGTGAACGCGGGATAGTCATCACGCACGCGGTCGATGCGATACCCGCCGATGAAGCAGACGTCGTCGAGGCCGTTCTCGCGGAAGGCGTGCAGCGTCCAGTCGAGAATGCGGCGGCCGGCGACCTCGGCGTAGCATTTGGGGGTGTCGGCGGTGGTGGGCATCAGCCGTCGTCCGCGGCCGGCGCCGATGATGATGACGCGCATCGTGTGGTGGTCCTCAATGGTGAGTGAGGGGTGAAGGATGAAGGATAAAGGATAAAGGATAAGAGATGAGGGACGACGGACACCTGTAATCCATCCCTCATCTTTCATCCCTCATCCTTCATCCCTCGACTCTCGTCGTTCCCCGTGGCATTCCATAATAGCGCCGACAGCACCGCTGCGCCGAATGCCCAGCCGGCCCAGGTGTAGATCGCGACGCTCCAGCCGTAATGCGTCGTGAGATAGCCGGTGAGCAGGTCGCCCGCCCCGGCGGCGCCGAAGTAGCCGAAGCAGTTGACGAACCCGGCGGCGGCGGCGGCCGTGCCCTGGCGGGCGAGGTCGGCGGGGGCCGTCCCCACCAGCAGCACCTGCGGACCGTAGATGCAGAACCCGACGGCGACCAGCAACGCCATCGTCCCGGTGAACGACGTGCGGGCGATGGGGTCGTAGGCCAGCGTCAGGCAGCCCAGCACGACCAGCAGCGTGCAGATCGCCGGCGCGCGGCGGCTGTTGAAGAACCGGTCCGTCGCCCAGCCCGCCAGGAAGGAACCGAGCACCGCGCCGATCGGCAGCAGCGCGTATTTCACCGCGGATTTCAAGACCGACTGCCGCCGGCGTTCCTCTTCGCGCTTCGGCAACAGGCCGTCGGCGATCACGGATTTCACCGCGAGTTGTGCGTCATCCTGAACGAGGTCCAGTTCCCGCAGGTCGATCAGCCGCTGCCGTTGCTCGCCCGTGAGATCGTTCGACGCCAGGGCCGACTCGATCTGTTCGCGCTGCAGCCCGGCGCGATCGATCGCGACGAGATGCGAGACGCCCCAGTCGAGAAATCCGTAGCGGCAGGCGTTCAACATCCCCAGCGAAATCGCCAGTAGCCACAGCGCGGGGTTGGAGAGCGTCAGGCGGATGCTCTCCAGAAATCCCAGTCGTGGCGCATTCGCCGAGACACCCGGTGTCTCTTCATTGCGTTTCGCCGCATGGGCTTCCGGCGTTTCCCGCAACAGCAGCAGCATGCCCACGGCGGCGGCGACGAGGATCGTCGGTGGAAGCAGCAGCGCCCCCCGCCAGCCCATCAGCCACACCGAGGCGCCGGAAACGAGATAGCTCAACCCGGCCGTCACCTGATAGCCGGTTCCCACAATGCCCACGGCCTTGCCCCGCCGATGCACGGGAATCCAATTGCCGATGACCCGCACGCACGGCGTCCAGCCCAGCGACTGGGCGTAGCCGTTGAGCGCCCAGACGAACAGAAAGAAGTACAACGCCGTCCCGAAGCCGAACGCGACGTTCAACCCGGCCGAGCCGAGCATGCCGATCGCCAGCATTTTCCGCGGGGAGAGCCGTTCCGCGAACTGCCCGTTGAGGAACTGCCCGCAGGCATACGCGATCTTCAACGCCGAGAGCACGATCCCCATCTGGACCTTGTCGTACCCCAGTTCCGCCTCGATGCCGGGCAGGGCGACCGCGAGGTTCGTGCGGCAGAAGTAAAACGCCCCGTAGGTAAACCACAACGTCCACACGACCTGCCGCTCGCCGGGCAACAATCGGTAGATCGATTTCGCGGAACCACGGTCGGCCGGTTCGCCGGGATCGTTGCCGGAGAAATTCATCGAGGAAGGTTGCACTCGCAGTTCGCTGGGGCGATGGATGGCGTGGCGTGCAGCATAACGCAGCGGGGAGGGAATGTCATTGCGGTGGGTGATGAAAGGACGTTCTCAAAAACCGCTGACTCGACCGTTTTCTACGTGCGGGATCGGTCGGCGGCGGAAATCGTCAACGGGAGACTTCAGAAGCGCCGTGGAACATAGAGAAATCGATCGAGTCAGGAGATTTCGTTGGGCAGGAGGACTTGCTGCGAAACCTCTTGCTTGCCTTTGTTGCCTTCGCTCGCTTCGCTTTTCAAAACGAAGGGATCAAAGGCAACGAAGGAAACAAAGCGGCGGTGTGACGGATTTCGAGCTGCGGGATTTCGAATTTCCTGACTCTACCGTTTTCCAAGTGCGGGATCGGTCGGCGGCGGAAATCACTTTCGGAATTCTCCAAGAAATTGGAGTTTTCCGAAAAAGTGTTTGACAGCCCGACACAATTCCAGTAGCGTGGCGGTCAGTTCACTTCCACGGCGACGGCAGGCAACTCTTTCCGATTCGTCTCGCTTCTCGCGACGGAGCCGCTGCGATGACTCTCAACCGCCGGCATCCCGGACTACTCGCACTGCTGCTCCTCGCCGCCCTGCTCCCCACGGCCTTCAGCGGGGACAGCATCATCCAGCACGTCCACGACGGCACGAACGTCGACGTCGGCTTCGACGCCCTCGAACCCGGCGCCCACGATCTGACGCTCACGCTCCAGGCCAACGGCAGCGCGACGACGATCTACTACTCCTGGGTCAACGACCCCAACGGCACGATCGTCTGGACCAACGACAACAACACCAGCGCCTTCGAGCACCACTGGACGGCCAACGGCGTCCACGGCTACGACGTCACCACCCCCTCGTTCGGCGGCTACACGAACGATCCCGCGGACCCTTGGATGATGTACGGCGTCTTCCAGGTCAAAGTGTCGCACCTCGACATGGACCTCGACGACCTCAGCGGCGACCCGCCCCCGTGGCCCGGCCAGCCCGACCCGAAGGACGAAGCCGAAGCCGACACCGGCGTGTCGATGCCGATCACGTACAACGCCCCCGAGTTGCCCGAGACGTTCCCCATCGGCGACACGACCGGCCGCGCGCTGAGCGTCAACATCATCTCCGGTCAGGGCGGCACGCTCGTCTTCGAGGGAACGAGCAGCCAGTTGCAGGTGTACCGCGCCAACGGCAACGTCTGGGAGAAAGTCATCGCCGGCCTCCCCGTCACCGGCGGCAGCTACAGCGCGGGCTTCCGCGTCCACACCAGCAGCCAGTTCACCGGCCCGGTGATGCTCAAAGCCCGCCTGCAGCACGCAACGAGCGCGCTCGACGCGGCGGATGAGGTGAAGGTCGTCTACGACCAATCCCCGCCGGGATCGCCGAACGCGTACCTCAACCTCGCGGCCGATTCGGACAACGACAATCTCGACGTAGCGTTGCGCCCCCCGAACTACACGCAGGACGAAGAGGACGAGGAAGAGAACCCGGGCATGAAGATGTACCTCGGCGAGGACTGGGCTCGGGTGGAGCTTAATCTGACCGATTTCACGACAGGGACGCTGACGCTCAAACGGACGGACGTGCCCGGGATGTTCTTCGAAACGGCAGATTCAGGATTCAATCCCCTCACTGGCGAGACGCTGTTTTGCGACACGGTCAGCGGTTCCTCGGTTTCGCTGGTCTTCTACGTCCGCCCCACCACGTACCCCTACCCCGGCTCCGTGACGCTGACGGCGACGTTCGACGACGGGGCGGGATTGCAGTTGCAGGACGTCCTCCTGATCAACGCGGTGACGACAATTGTCGATCTCGATATTTTCAACGGGCAGGGAGCGACGAGCCAGGTGGCGGAAAAGGATGAAGAAGAAATAGGCGCATTCACTGTGGGCAACGAGAATGACACTGACGGCGACGGCATCCCAGACAATCAAGACTCGATTGTTCGTGGTGCCTCGTTCACGCTGAGTGCGGCGCTTGCGGCCGGCAGTGCTTTCGTCCCGTCCCCCGCCGCGGCGACTCCGAACCCGTGGACGGGGAAGGTCGGTACATATTATCAGATCGCCGCCATCAAAAAAGCGGGTGAAATCGCGATTAGCGAAGTCGTACAAATCGAGTCGTACGACGGAACAAACAATCGCCTAATACTTCGCACGGGTACAACGACTCAAAAAGCGTACGCCGCTGGCGATAGCGTCTTTCTGCAAGGAATGGACGGTCTCGGCAGCCCGCGGGACGAAGTGGACCTAATGAAACTCATTATTCGGAAGCCCAAGCCCGCGCTCGAAACAGATTCAGTGACCTTGCAGTTTTCCAGCCAGACCCTGGCGATTGGGAGTGCGGTCGCACTTTGGGGAAGCGCTCTCAAGGTCACGCAAATCCCACTCACGAACGGTGCTGCCCAGTTCACTGTATCGAGCCTTCCCAAAGAGGTGTGGGTGGAACTGCGTTATGGAAGCCCGGTAGTTAAGGACATCACCATCACGCTCACGAAGGGCGCCGATTCGGATACAGTGAAGGCGACTGGCATTTGGGCGGTCCAGACGGACTTCCGCAATTCGCAGGTCACAACAACTCTCTCCGCGACGCCCGCAGCAACCTCGAAACAAATCAGTGTCGTTAACGCCGCAGGGCTTGAGCCGAAGGACCACATAATCATTTTCAAGGCGTCGAGCAGCGACACTCGCTCGAGTTTTACGATCATTGGGAAAAGTGGTAACGAATTGACGCTGAACAAAGCTGTTGGCCCCGATGGCTGGACGATCGGCGACGAGGTCCGGGAGGGGCTCTCGCCGGACGTTGACAACACGAAAATGCTGGATGGATTTTGGTTCGCAGGTGGAAAGCTCGGCGCGCAGCATATTTCTCCGAAAACAAATAATGGAACGGAAATTGAGTTTATCCTTCCAACAGCGGCCGCCACCGATTGGGCAAAGTGGAAGGTCGTGTTCGATGTGACGCGGCAGAAAGAATCCATCGGATGGCGGCTGACTGGTATGACTTGGACTGCGTTGGATATTCAAAATGTTGTACCAAGCTCGTGGCCATCGGGCGAGGAACTTCCAAACGACGATACCGATGCGAATGACGAAGATTCGATACCGTTGAACAGCCGGATCTATGCATTCGACTTCCCCGGACTGAATTCCGACGATGCCACCTACGACAGATATGTTATCCGTTACAATTTTCGAGAATTCGTGAGGGTCAGATTTGATGGAAACAGCTTCATCAATTATAATAATGGGTTGGAGGGATCTCGCTGCTCTAATAAGTTTGAGTGGCGTTCTCGATTGGACGTCACAAAGAACATGACCACAATGAAGTGGCAACGTAACAATTCGCAACCCGCGGGGGAGGTGGAGAACGAGATCGTCACTGACCACAAGGCGCTGACTCAAAATAAGCCGCCCGGTGCACCATAGGTCATCGTGGTGACGCTAATTCGTCAAAAGCTCCCCGATGGCTCTGACTGAGCTTCGCTTTTCACCACCAGCGCTACTCATGCGACTCACAACAAATTGTGGAGGGTCTGTACAATGACACGCCTGCCGATTTCGATCTCCTTCGGTCTGTCCCTCGCTGTGAGTGGTGTTTCAATGGAACATATCGGGACGGCGCACGCGGCGAACCCAATCGCCACCAAGGAGGGCAACGCATTCAGTAAACTGTATCGACAAGGACAACGAGCGATTCGGGAAAACCAATTGCTCGCCCCACGGTTGTTGGCAATTCTTGAAAACGAGAAGGAATCTACCGACCATCGTGTCGCCGCGGGGCAGATCCTGAGCGAGATGCGATATTTGCCAGCGATTCCAGCCCTCGTCCGGAATATTCACCTCATGCCAACTGTCGCGAGTGAGAGTACGGCAGCGCCGCTGCACATTGCCCTTGGCAGGTTTGGCAACGCTGCCATTCCGCCAATCATCGACGAGATCATGAAGCGCGATGTTTCGTGGATTCGCCGCAGACAATGGAAGACTGGCGGAGTGTTCGCCTTCTTTTTGGCTATTGATCGCTTCTACAAGCTTCCCGACAACACGTATCGCACAGCGCGCCTGTACGCGAGCGGCGTCGCCGCGACAACAAGGGACGGCGAGACAGGAGAGAAGGTGAAGGCGTTTCTGAAGGAGCTGGATTATTGGGAGTCGGACAACGAGTCAATCAAGCGGAAGCGGATTCGCGAACACCGCAAACTGCGGGGATTGGGCGTTGCGCGCAAAAGACGTTAAATACTTCACCTACGGCACTGACATGTCGATTTATACACTACTCCGCCGCCTCCACCGCGACCAGCGCGGGGCCGTCTCGCTGGAAACCGTCCTCATCATCGCCGCCGTCGCTCTGCCGATTCTGATCTTCATCCTCAAGTACGGCTGGCCGAAGATCAAGAACTATTTCAGCGGCGGGATGCGGGATTTGGAGAATGAGTCGGATCGGATCAAGCAAGGGGGATGAGGGGGTGAGGGGGTGACAGGGTGAGGGGGTGATGAGATGCGGCGATTCGGAATGCTGGCGGCGTTCGTAGCGGTCGTCGCGATGGGCGATGCCGCGACTGCGGCGCCGAATGCGGCGCAGCGGCGGGAGTTGTCCGCGATTCGGCGGGAGTTGGCCAAGGTCCCCGGGTTGCTGCGGCGACGCAAGGGGGACGAGGCGCGCAAGACAGTCGAGGCGGCCGAAGCGCGGCTGAAGAAACTGCTCGACGTCGCCCCCGGGCTGGCCCGCGACCGGACGGTGCTGTTCCTAAAGCGGCTGCTCGACGCGGAGAAGCTGCGGGTGCGGAAGGCGCTGGGGAAGGGGACGGGGAAGACTCCGGTCGCTAACGCTCCCGGCTCGCCGCGGCGGAAGCTGACGATCCCCGTGGGCGGGAAGTCGCCGTTCGAACTGCACGTCGAGGCCGCGCGGAAGGCGGAGCGCGAGCGGTGCGAGCGGGATCTGGCATATTGGACGAAGAAGGCGAGTCCGAAATCGGATGCGGCGGAGCGGGAGCGGGCGTTGTTTCACGTGGGGGTGGCGAATCTCGGGCTGAAGCGGTGGAAGCCGGCGCGGGCGGCGTTCGAAACGCTGGTCAAGGAGTTTCGGTCCGGGCCGTGGGCGATTTCCGCCCGCTGCCGGCTGGTCGATCTGACGGTCGAGCACGATCTGGACTTCAAGGCGGCCAACGAAGAAATCGCGTCGCTGCACAAGTGGGCCTGGGAGAAGGACCGGGCCTGGCTTCGCGCCGAGTTCCTCAGGAAGAAGGCCGAGACGGAGAAGGCGAAAGGGAAAGCGAAGTCGAAGAAGGGAACGACGTCGAAGGACGTGCGTGCGAAACCGGCAAGCGGTGCTCGCGAACCGGTGAAGGCGGTTCCAATGAAAGTCGCGGTCAAGAAGCTCGCACCCAAACTGACGACGAAGAAAAATCCGAACGCCAAACCCCCGGTTCCGTCGGTCGTCTTTCCCACCCCCGACGACAAACGCAACGTGGCCGAGGTGTATTGGCGGTACGGGCTCGTGAAGTTCGTGCAGGGGGGTGTGGGGTACGCGAAGTACGCCCTGCCGCGGGCCGATGCGCTGGCGGGGAAGGCGCCGCAGCCGGGCACACCGTCGTCGGGGGACGAGCAGGTGCGGATGGTCGTAACCACCCAGGCACTGCGGAACCGGCCGTTGACGCCGCTGACGCTCTGGACGAGCAAGAAGCCGAATTACCCCTACATCCACTTCGCCGAGGTGCTGGCCCGCACGAACGACTACGAGCGGGCGCGGGACTACGCGACGCGAGTGCTAAGCCGCAAGGGGCAGGAATTGACGGGTTATCAATCGAGTTACATGTATTATCTGCGCGGGCGGTGTTACAACGGCATTCCGGACCGCAAGGAGCGATCGCGGGCTCCAGCGGATTTTCTAGCCGCGCAGAAAGCGGACCCCAAGGCGCCCTGGGCCGACACCTGCCTGTTCCTCGCCGCCAACGCCCGCTGGAACCACGAGCACGATGCGAAGGCCGCGATCGCGCTGTGGCGGCGGCTGATGAAGGAGTATCCGCAGTCGCGCGAGTGGGACCGCTCGGCGTACTACGTCGGGGTGATCCACCAGCAGGAAAAGCGCTACGCCGACGCGAAGGCGGCGTATGAGTCGCTGCTCAAGGAGAAGCCGAAGTCGTCGTTCGCGAAGCTGACGAAGGAGAAGCTCAAGGCGGTGGAGCGGGAACTGTCGCGGGGCGGGCGGTGACGGAACTGACGTGGCCGGCGCAGAACGCAAGCTCGAATACGTTGCGATCGACCATAACATGGTGACCGATGCCGGGCTGATCCCGTTGAGCAAAATGACGACACTCCGATGGATCGACGTCAGAGGGAGCAGAATCACCGAGGCCGGGAAAAAGTAGTTCAAGGCCGGATTGCCGAAGTGCAGATTTTCCGAGCCCCAGTATTGACCCCCGATGTTTCGTCATGACAAACCGCAGCGGCACTTCGTCGTCGGCGAACTCGCCTCCGGCGCCGCGGCGGGCGTCGTCGAGAAGGACGAAACCCTCCAGCCCGGCAAGCGGTTCCGCCTCGACGACAGGAAATCCGGTCGCGTCGAACTGGTGCCGCGCGAGAAGAAATAGCCGCGGGGGCGGCGTCTGGGGCGGGTCGGCGGGTGGCCGGGGTTGGAGCGACGCGAAACCCCGGCGCCGCGTTCAATCCAGATACCGGATCCGCTTCTGAATGTCGACGTTGATGCTCTGGTACCGCCCGGTGAGGTTGCCCGGCGCGAACAGCTCGTTGAGCATTTCCTCGGTGTCTTCGGTGCCGATGGCGTTCGTGAAAATCGGCTGCAGGTAGGCCACCCCCAGCTTCGACGGTTGGAACCGCTGCGGGTTGAACATCGAGTGGTGCACGTCGCGGGGGTGGATGATCCCCCAGCGGTCGCGGAGCTTGTTCGACGGCAGGCTGTCGAGCGTGAAGCCGTGCGGCTCGCACCATTGCAGCGTGGCGACGGCGTTGTTGTCGCCGGCGACGAGCATCTCGACGGCTTTGCCGCCGAGCTGGGCCGCGTGGAAGCGGTCGAACTTGATGGGCCGCCCGCCGCGCTGCGTGTGGCCGATTTTGCGGGTGAATAGGGCGGCTTTCGCGCTGTCGTGGCGGCGGCGGCTGATGAAGAATTCGTCGCCGAGCGATTTCCGCAGCATTCGCGAGAGTTCGTCCGCGGCCCCGCTGAACTTGACGTTGCCGGCGGGGTCGACGCTGTCCTTCACTTCCCCCAGCACGCAGCCGCTCTCGTCGGTGAGCCCTTCGCCGACGACGATCACGACGTGCTTCTGCAGGTCGTACAGCTCGCGGACCCGCTGTTCGAGACGCGGGAAGTCGAGCGGGACCTCGGGGATGAGGATGATGTCCGGCTGCCCGTAGGCCGACCCCAGCGCGATGTACCCCGACTGCCGCCCCATGACCTCGATGAGGCAGATGCGGCGATGGCTCTCGGCGGTGGTGCGGATGCGGCGGATCGACTGCGCGACGACGAACACGGCGGTCGCGTAGCCGGGGGTGGCGTAGTTGATGATTTCGTCCAGCGCGACCTCTTCGTTTCTCGGTTTGTGCCGGAACCGCGGCTCGCCGCCGGGTTCACATGGTTCCCGCACCCATTCGTTCGGCTCGTCGAGGTAGTTCAGGCCGAGGTCGTTGTCGATGGTTTTGGGGGCCAGCACGCAGGGGAACCGCTCTGCGAGGGGCTGCATGCCGTTGATCGTGCCGTCCCCACCGATACAGACCAGCCCTTCGATTTTCAGTCGTTGCAGTCGTCGCGAGGCGGCTGCGATGGTTTCGCGGTCGTTGGGGTCGATGTACGTTCGGGATGCGCCCAGCAGCGTGCCCCCCACGCTGGGGTCGAGTTCGGGAATGGTGATCATCAGCGGGTTCAGCTCGACCGTGGGGCAACGCTGGTCGAGCAGCCCCGCGAAGCCCTTGATGATGCCCACGACCTCGACCCCGAGCTGGTTGGCGCGGGTGACGGCCCCGAAGATCGTGGCGTTGAGGGCCGGCGTGTCTCCGCCGGCGGTGAGAATCCCGACGCGTTTCATGTGCGAAGCTCCGTTCCTGATCTCTCTTGAGGCGATTCCGAAAACACCTTATACCACGTTCGCGGCGTAGCCGGGATGTTCCAAGCACGTGTGACTCCGACAGTACCGGGGACCAGCCATGAAATACGTTCTCGCCTGTCTCGCTTCGTCGGCGCTGGGCGCCGTGTTCACGCTGTGGGTGATGGACGGTCGGCAGGCCGGGACCGCGTCGGCGCAGGGCCGCGGTCCGCAGGTCGGGCCGGTGTTTCCCGGCCAGCGTGGGCCGGCCCCCAAACCCGCGACCGTCGGGCCGGCGGTCGTTCGCCGCGACGTCACCGCCGAAGAGGCGGTCAACGTGGCGGTCTACGAGCGGGTCAACCGCAGCGTGGTCAACATCACCACGAAAAGCGGGCAGAACTTTTTGTTTCTGGAAGGGGTCTCGGAAGGCTCCGGCTCCGGCTGCGTGCTCGACAAGCGGGGGCACATTCTGACGAACTTCCACGTCATCGAAGAGGCCCGCACCGCTAACGTCACGCTCTACAACGGCAAAACCTACGAGGCGTCGCTCGTGGGGGCCGACCCCATCAACGACCTCGTGGTGCTCAAAATCAAGGCCCCGAAGGAATCGCTGCACCCCGTCGAGCTGGGCGATTCCAAGCGGCTCCGCGTCGGTATGCGGGTCTTCGCCATCGGCAACCCCTTCGGGCTGGAACGCACGATGACCACCGGCATCATCTCCAGCCTCAACCGCTCGCTCAAAATCCGCGGCAACCGCACGATTCGGTCGATCATCCAGATCGACGCGGCGGTGAACCCCGGCAACTCCGGCGGGCCGCTGCTCGACACGCACGGGCGGGTGATCGGCATCAACACCGCCATCGCCACCCGCACCGGGCAGAGCGCCGGCGTCGGGTTCGCGATCCCCGCCAGCCTCATCGCCCGCGTGACGCCGCAGCTCGTCAAGCACGGCCGCGTCATCCGCCCGGAAGTCGGCATCCGCCGCGTGTACGATACCGAGGACGGCCTGCTGATCGCCGTGCTGAATCCGAACGGTCCCGCCGCTCGGGCGGGATTGCGCGGGCCGGGGGTGACCCGCACGCGGCGGGGCATCTTCGTCATCGAGCGGATCGATCGCAGCGCCGCCGACCTGATCACCGCGGTGGACGGCAAGCCCGTGAAGACGGCCGACGACTTCCTCGACCAGATCGAAAGCCGCAAGCCGGGCGACCGCGTGACGCTGACGGTCATCCGCGGCGGAAAGTCAAAGAGCGTGAGCGTGACGCTCGGCGGGAATTGAACCGGCCGTTTCGCCTGGCTTAGTCATCAGCCGC
>Ga0268386_10000047_pt1 | contig 61703 bp, 53 predicted proteins | sample RVTome_15_FD_200260 | JGI IMG/M metagenome (GOLD analysis project Ga0268386, IMG submission 200260) | Soil microbial communities from uranium-contaminated site in the Upper Colorado River Basin, Wyoming, United States - RVT150D86... ... | reverse complement strand
TTCCGCGTCGCCTTCGACTACCTGTAACGTTCGGTCGACGGCTGGGCAGGAACCAGCGAAAATGTCAGTCAGTTTCCCCCTTGCGGAAATCGGCGTTCATTGTAGATCTCGGTCAGCGCAGTGACGTCGTCGATCGTCGCCGGGCGGATGCTGATCATCGAGGCGGCCCCTTTGTTGGTGTCCCGACTTCAGTCGGCCCGTTGTGCGCTGTATCACCGTAGCACGCACATCGAGCCGCCTGAAGGCGGGACACCAGCGCTACCGCCAGTGTTCGGGCAACACGGGTTCCAGCCCGAGCTGTTTCGCCAGCCAGCGTTCCTGCAGGATGCCGTCCTGCGAGCGGCTGCCGACGGTCGCCTCGATCTCCGCCGTCGGCCCGATCCGCTCCGCCAGCGGTTGCAGGTCTTCCACCGGATGCAGCCCCCACGGCAGACCGCCCCAGAGCAGCGCGGGGATTGAAATCCGGTCGGCGAACCGCAGAGGGTCGAAATACGACAGCGTGCGGTGCATCGCGTCGACGCGGTCCGGGAAGCTGCGGGCGTAGTCGTGGAATTCCTGCAGCGGATACGCTCTCGTGGCACTGCTTGTCGCACGCCGGGGAGACGTATCGCCCTTCCCATCGCTTCGGCGGCGTGCGTCAAGCAGTGGCATGCCGTCCGGGAGAAACAGCCCCGGTGTCGCCGTCACGCAGCACAGGCCGTCCGCGAGCGCGGCAGTGTGCAGAGCAAAGTCGTTGAAGCCGGCGCCGGCGATGCGGGTCGCGTCGACTTCCGGCCGCGACCGCAAGTACTGCAGGCCGCGAATGCAATCGGCGACCCAGCCCCGCATGGGGTACGTTTCCGCTTCGTCGATGCCGAGAGTCAGCAGGCCGGGGAACTCGCCGATCAGCGGCTGGTCGGCCATCCGCTGGCCGCGGCAGGCGATCGCGAACGTGACGCAGTCGCGGCGGACGTCAACCGACAGCCCCTGCGGCACGATCTCGACGACGCTCTGGTAGCGCGGCAGATAGTAGTACGCGGGAAACGGCCCGTCCCCCCGCTTCGGAAGGCACAGGTACCCGAAGATGCGATACGGCCCCCAACTCGTCAGCCGCACGCCGTAGCAGGTGCAGTGCTCGTCGGACCGCAGCGGGATTGCCGATTCTTCGGCCGCCGGCGGGAGGGCGCCGAGTTCTTCGAGCAGCGTCTGCCAGTAGCGGTGGAATTCGCGGTCGTCGGCGGCGGTCATGGGTCTTCCGTAGTACGAAATTCATTTCGCACGATTGAGTTTTCGTGCGAGATGAACTTCGCAGTGTCCAAATCTCGTGCGAAATGAATTTCGCACTACGTTAATGCGATCGGCCCGCCGATCGTCCAGTTCTTGCCGTCGCGGATCACACGGCGATACAGCGTGTCGCGTTCGACCGGTTCTCGGCCGGCTTCGCGAATGAGGCGGTGCAGTTGCGTCACGGTCAATCCCTCCGGCGTTTTCGCGCCGGCATCGTGGTAGATCAGTTCGTGCACGACGGTGCCGTCGATGTCGTCGGCGCCGAAGCTGAGCGCCGTCTGGGCGGTCTTTTCGCCGAGCATGATCCAGTAGGCTTTGACGTGGTCGAAGTTGTCGAGCAGGATTCGCGACAGGGCGATCATCCGCAGGTCCGTCAGGCCCGTCGCCTTGGGAATGTGCGACAGCCCCGTGTTTTCCGGGTGGAACGCCAGCGGGATGAATGTCTGGAACCCGCCGGTTTCGTCCTGCAGTTCCCGCAGCCGGCAAAGATGGTCCACGCGATGCTCGGCCCGTTCGATGTGGCCGTAGAGCATCGTGGCGTTGGTCCGCAGGCCGAGTTCGTGGGCGGTGCGATGGATGTCGAACCAGCTTGTCGCGTCGGCCTTGTGTTCGCAGATCTGCGATCGGATTTCCGCATCGAAAATCTCCGCCCCGCCGCCGGGCATGCTTCCGAGGCCGGCGTCGATCATTTGCTCCAGCACCCAGCGGTACGGCTGCTTCGTCATGTAGCTGAACCAGTGGATTTCGACCGGCGTCCAGGCTTTGATGTGAATCTCCGGGTACGTCTCGCGGATGACGCGGATGACGTTTACGTACCAGTCGAATTTCTTGAGGTGATGCAGCCCGCCGACGACGTGAATCTCGGTCGCCCCGGCGTCCTTCGCTTCGAGCACCCGCTCGCGGATCATGTCGTCGGTGAACGTGTACGCCTTCTCCCCCCGCAGGTCCGACCGGAACGCGCAGAACGTGCAGCGATAGACGCAGACGTTCGTGGGGTTGAGATGCACGTTCGTGTTGTAGAAGGCGTAATTGCCGTTCTTGCGCTCGCGGATGACGTTCGCCAGCCGGCCCAGTTCGAGCACGTTCGCCTCGCGGTCGAGGGTGACGCCGTCGTCGAATGAGATTCGTTCGCCGGCGACGATCTGCTCGGCGATGGATTGAAGTCGGGAATCCGCGGTGGTGGCGCCCGTCATCATCAGATGTCGATTCCGATCGTTACTTCTGTCTGTAGGACTTCACAACTTTGCCGTCGCGGTATTCGAGGACGTGGGCGCCTTTGGGAATCTTTGCGGCTTTGAACATCGAATCGTCGGCCTTTGGATTCAGAGTTGCCGCTTTTACTGTGTACGCCGTGCGGTAGTTGACGACTTGTCTCCCCTTCGTCAGCTCTCGGGAGTTGTAGACGACTAACTCCGTTTTCGACGGCAGCCACACAGTCCCCTTCAGTCGCATGAATTTCGCGACTCGCCCGATCGAGTGTGGCAATTTCACGTTATGCGATGGGCGATAGGAAACGAACTTCGCCGGCTGATAATTTCGATTCACAGCGAGCCAGACAATGGAGCGCTGAATAATCCGTCCTGAATCGGCAGCGACAGTTTCAAATTTCAGCTTCACACAATCCAAGCCGTCGACTTTCTCTTCACCCACGACGTCCCAATGGTAGTGAGTATCGGGAATGTCGCGGATCCGCAGGAGCTTGCTCAGGGGCTTAGGGTTCCACTTGGTCATCAGCAGAGTATTTGGCATCACCACATCCCACTGGAGATAGCGAATATCATAAATGGAAGCATATGTGCCGCTGCTGAAACGGTGAAAGATCCTCGTCCGCGCACCATCCCAGGCACCAACGGTCTGGGACTTCTCTTTCTTCGCAATCCCGGGCATTTCGGAGGAGCGATCGGCTCGATACAGAAACCGACCGTCCGCGTGGACGACCTGAATTTTCGTCGTAACCAACGTCGCGACCGATTTCTTTTTCTTCTCCGGCGGAATCGCTGCATTCACCGGCGCTTCGGATCGGTACTCCCGTTCAACAGTCATCTCGATATTCCGGTACAGACGCTCGTTCTCACGCACTCTCTTGATGACCTGGTCGAGCGTTGGCTCTTCGGCGTCGGCCACCGATGCCTGTGTGCTCAACCACATTGCGATCAACACGCCCATCCAACGGTTTGATTGCGGCATTGTTCACCCTTTCGGTGTTCGATCAGATTCGGCAAAACGGCGAAGGCTCGCCGTCAGATGGTCATCGCCGTGAATCCACCGTCGACGACGATGTTCGCCCCCGTGAGAAAACTACCGGCGTTCGGGGCCGCCATTAACAGGATCGCCCCGGCCAGTTCTTCCGGGGAACCGAAGCGGTTCATCGGAGTGTGCGTCATGATGCTCGCGATGCGATCCGGTGTGAGCACCTTCTTGTTCTGCTCGGCGGGGAAGAAGCCGGGGGAGATTGCGTTCACGCGGATGCCCTTCGTCGCCCATTCCCGCGCGAGGTTCTGCGTGAGGTTGATCACCGCGGCCTTCGTGGCCGAGTACGTGAAGACCCGCGACAGCGGAATGATCCCCGACAGCGACGCCACGTTGATGATCGAACCGGCCGTCCCGCGGTCGAGCATGTATTCGCCGAACACCTGGCAGGCCAGCCGCACGCCGCGGAGGTTGATGTTGAGGATGTTGTTCCATTCGTCGTCGGAGATTTCGAGAAACGGCGTGGCGGAGTTCGTCCCGGCGCCGTTGATCAGCACGTGGCAGTCGCGATTCGACTTCTTCAGATGGCCGACGACGGATTCGAGGTCGTCCCGATCGGTGGAATCGGCCATCGCGAACTCGGCCGAGCCCCCCTCGGCGGCGATCGCGTTCACCCGTTCCTCCCCGCGTTCGGGGCTGCGGCCCACGACGACCACGTGTGCCCCGGCCCCGGCCAGCGCGTGGCAGAAGGCCCCGCCGAGGGTCCCCGTTCCGCCGATGACGACGGCGTTGCGGCCGTTGAGTCCGAAGAGTTCGTGCAGATAAGCGTTTGGATCGGGCATCGGAATCGCGTATGCTGGTGGTGAGCGGGACCGTCGCGGCACGCCGCCCCGATGATAGCCCGCCGAATCCCTTCCGAAAAGCCGCCGCAACCGAGGACGCGATGAAGGACGACCTGCTGGCTGTGGCCTATGCGGCGATCGGCGGCGTGGTGGGACACTTCGCGTTCGGCTGGATTCTCAGCCAGGGGTTCTACGCCGTGATGCTCCCTGGCGGCCTGCTCGGGTTCGCCGCGGGGTTCGCGCGGTGCCATTCGGTGTTCGTGCCGGTGCTGTGCGGCGTCGCGGCCACGCTGCTGGGGTTTTTCAGCGAGTGGACGTTTCGCCCCTTCATCATCGACGGCAGCCTGGAATTCTTCGTCAAGAACATCGGCCAGTTGACGCCGATCACGTTGATCATGATCGCCCTGGGCGGCTTTCTCGGGTTCTGGATTCCATTCCGGAACATCGCTCCCGTGAAGTAACGGGCACGCGTTGACGCGACGGGCGAAGCCGGGGATGATGTCTGGATTCGTCGTTCGACATGTACGAAGGCCCCACCTCGGCGGCCGAAATGATGTAGTGCGAAATCATTTCGCACCGTCCACATTGCGTGCGAAATGAATTTCGCACTACATTCCTTGAAAACCACGCACCGAAATCCCGACCGGAGTCACTCCATGCATCGCATTCTGCTCGCCGCCGCCATTGCAGGATCGCTGGCGGTTACCGCTTCCGCCCAGAACAAGCGCGAGAACAAAGTTCGCGCCGACCGCTACAAAGTCACGCAGAAGGGGTACTGGATCTACAACGACCTGCAGCAGGGGATCGACCGCGCGAAACGGACCGGCAAGCCGCTGCTGGTCGTGCTGCGGTGCATTCCCTGCCAGGCGTGCGCCCAGCTCGATTCGCAGGTGGTCGAGCGGGACGAAACGGTGAAGAAGCTGCTCGATCAGTTCGTCTGCGTGCGGATCGTGCACGCCAACGGGCTCGACCTGTCGCTGTTCCAGTACGATTACGACCAGTCGTTCGCCGCGTTCTTCCTCAATGCCGATAAGACGATCTACGGCCGCTACGGCACGCGGTCGCACCAGCGGGAATCGAAAGACGACGTGCACATCGACGGCTTCGCGAGAGCGTTGGAAGGGGCGCTGGCGTTGCACAAACAGTACCCTGCGGTGAAGAAGTCGCTGCTGGCCAAGCACGGCGGCAAGCCGCTGTTCCCGGTGCCGGAGAAGTCGGCCATGCTCCGCGGCAAATACGGCCCCAAGCTGAAGTACGAATCGAACAACGCGACCCTCTCCCGCAGTTGCATTCACTGCCATCAGGTGGGGGAGGCGCAGCGGCACGTGTTCCGCTCGCAGGGGAAGCCGATTCCCGAGAAGGTGCTGTTCCCTTACCCGCATCCGAAGGCGATCGGTCTGATCATGGACCCGAAGGAAATGGCGACGGTGAAAGCCGTGAAAACCGGGTCTCTCGCCGCGGAAGCGGGGGTCCGCGTCGGCGACAAGATCGTTTCGCTGGAGGGCCAGCCGTTGCTGTCGATCGCCGACATCCAGTGGGTGCTGCACAACACCGGCGAGACCGCGAAGCTGAACGCCGTCGTCAAGCGGAAGGGAACGCAGCAGACCATCGTGTTGACGCTGCCGAAAGGCTGGCGGCGGCTCGACACGATCGCGTGGCGGGCCAGCTCGTGGTCGCTGCGGCGAATGGGGACCGGCGGACTGCGGCTGGAATCGCTCCCCGCCGCGGAACGCAAACGGCTCGACATCGCCGACGGCCGGATGGCGCTGCGGGTGCAGCACGTCGGCCAGTACGGCACCCACGCGGCGGCGAAACGGGCCGGGTTCCGCAAGGGGGACGTGCTGATTTCCTTCGACGGCAAGACCGACCTGCAACGCGACAGCGACCTGCTGGAATACGCGGTGAATCACCGCAAGGCCGGCGATAAAGTCCCGGTCGTCGTGCTCCGCGACCGGCGGAAGGTCACGCTGACGCTGCCTATGCAGGATTGAGCCGATCCGAATCGTCGCCTTTCCCTCGTCGAAAGGGCGGTAGCAGAATTCGTGAGAATTCTGCCGTCTGGGAAACAGCGTGCAGAATTCTCACGAATTCTGCTACGAAAGATTGATCATGGAGTCCCACCCCTACGACCGCAGCGGGAAGTGGCTGATCGAACACCACGGCGATTCGATCCTGCGGCTGGCGGGGATTCGGCGGATTGTCGACTGGCGGCCGGTGCCGGGGGAAGTCGTGCAGCCGCGGCAGTTGCCGGACGGGCTGCTGGATGTGCTGTTGCGCGGACGGAAGGAGTTCGTTCCGTTCGTGCTTGAACTCGCCACGTACCCGGAGAAGCGTCTCGTCCGGCAGCTCGTCCGCAGTGCAATGCTGGTCTACCTGGACCGCGAAGCGCTGCCGGAAATCATCGCCGTCATTCTGCGCCCAAAGGGAAGGAAGCCGATTCCGACTGAAACCGAAATCGTCAGCCCCCTCGACGGAAGCCATTGCCGGCTGCAATGGCGGGTCGTGAAGTTGTGGGAGGTCCCGTCGGCCGAGCTGCTGCATTTGGACGACGTGGGCCTGGTTCCGTGGGTCCCGCTGACGCAGTTCTCCGACCCGCCCCGGAAGATCATCGAAGAATGCCGGCGGCGGATTGACGCGGAAGCACCGGAGAACGAACGGCAGAATCTGCTCGCTGTCACGCAAGTTCTGACCCGACTGCGGTATAATAGTGAGAAGCTGTTTCAGATTCTGGGAGGAGGAGAAACGATGCTCGAATTGCCATTTCTTGACGAGATGATCGACAAGACCGTCGCGAAGTCTGTCGTGAAAACCCGCGCGGAAGACATTCTTCGTGTCCTCAAGGCACGCTTTGGGAATCTTCCCAAAGACCTGGTCGAGCAGGTGCACGCTGTCACGGATGTCGGGCAACTGGACGTGCTCGTCGATGTTTCGGCGGTCTGTCCCGACCTGGATTCCTTCTGGAGCACAATGCGCGAGAAAAAGCGATTGTGACGGACAGCCAGACGCTGTTTCAGATCCTGGGAGGAGGCGACACGGTGCTCGAATTGCCGTTTCTCGACGAGCTGGTCGCGAAGACCCGCGCTGAAGCCATTCTCGACTTCCTCGAAGGTCGCTTCGATTCGCGGCCCGATGACCTGGCCGACGCGCTTCAGGTGCTCGGCGAGCAGGAATTGAAAGCGCTGAACCGCTTCGCCGCGGTGTGTCCCGATCTCGAGGCCTTCCGCGCCCGGGTTCATGCCGCGAAGTGAATGCCGGCTCGTTGATATGATCTCTTATCGGTTCGCTGAGCCGGCTGAACCATGGGCTACCGCAATCTCCGTGAATGCCTCGACGACCTGGAACGGACCGGGCAACTCGTTCGGATCGACGACGAGATTGACCCGTTCCTGGAAGCGGCCGAAATCCAGCGCCGCGTCTACGCCGCGCAGGGGCCGGCGGTGTATTTCGCCCGCGTGAAGGGCTGTCGGTTTCCGATGGTCAGCAACCTGTTTGGCACGCTCGACCGGGCGCGTTTTCTGTTTCGCGACGCGATCGAGGCGGTCCGCACGCTGGTGGAGCTGAAGGCCGACCCCTCGGCCGGGTTTCGGCGGCCGTGGAAGTATCGCCACGTGCTGCGCTCACTGCTGTGCATGCGACCGAAGTTCGTCGCTCGCGGGCCGGTGCTGAAGAATCGCATCGCCGTCAGCGAACTGCCGCAACTCACCTCCTGGCCCGACGACGGCGGGGCGTTCATCACGCTGCCGGCCGTCTACACCGAGCACCCCGGCCGCCCCGGTTGGCGGAACTCGAACCTCGGCATGTACCGCGTGCAGCTTTCCGGCGGCGAATACGTGCGCGACCGGCAGGTTGGCCTGCATTACCAGATCCACCGCGGCATCGGCGTGCATCACGCGGCGGCCGTCGAGCGCGGCGAGCCGCTGCGGGTGAACGTCTTCGTCGGCGGGTCGCCCGCGATGATGCTGGCGGCGGTGATGCCGCTGCCCGAGGGGCTTTCCGAACTGATGTTCGCCGGGGCGCTGGGGCGGCGGCGGGTGCGGATGGTGCGGTCCGTGCGAAACGACAAGTCGGGTTCGCTCCCGATCTACGCCGATGCGGACTTCTGCATCTCGGGAACGGTCGACCCCGACAAGCTGCTGCCCGAAGGTCCGTTCGGGGACCATCTGGGCTACTACAGTCTGCGGCACGATTTTCCGGTGCTGAACATGGACGGCGTCTATCATCGCGACGACGCGATCTGGCCATTTACGGTCGTCGGGCGGCCGCCGCAGGAAGACACGTCGTTCGGGAAGATCATCCACGAACTGACCGGGCCGGCGATCCCGGCGGTGATTCCCGGCGTACACGCGGTGCACGCGGTCGACGCGGCGGGGGTGCATCCGCTGTTGCTGGCGATCGGGAGCGAGCGGTACGTCCCTTATGAGGAGCGCCGCCGGCCGCGCGAACTGCTGACGTGCGCGAATGCGATTCTGGGACAGGGGCAGCTCTCGCTGGCGAAGTACCTGCTGATCGTCGCCGCCGAAGACGACCCCTCGCTCGACCCGGACAACATTCCCGCCTTCTTCCGCAACCTGTTGGAACGGGTCGACTGGAGGAACGACCTGCACTTTCAGACGCGGACGACGATCGACACGCTGGATTATTCCGGCAGCGGCTTGAACGAAGGCTCGAAACTGGTCATCGCCGCCGCGGGACTGCCGATCCGCGAACTGGCTGGCGAGCTTCCCGGATCGCTGGTCCTTCCCGACGGGTTTTCCAATCCGCAATGCGTTCTGCCGGGGATCGTGGCGATTCAGGCCCCGCCGTTCCCGTCCAGTTCCCAGGGATTTCAGAAAATCCCTGGGAACTGCACCGACGCGCGCGAACCGAATCTGTCGCGGTTTCTCGCCGCGACTCCAATCGGCGAGCCGCTCGACGGCTTCCCGCTGGTTGTACTCGTCGACGATTCGCGGTTCGCGGCGGAATCGCTCCGCAACTTCCTGTGGGTGACGTTCACCCGGTCGAACCCGGCGGCGGACGTGTGGGGTTTCGGCGAGTTTGTCGAGCAGAAGCACTGGGGCTGCCGGGGCCCGCTTGTTATCGACGCCCGCATCAAGCCCCACCACGCCCCGCCGCTGGTGGAAGACCCCGCCGTCACCCGCCGAGTCGAGCGTCTGGCCGAACGGGGCGGTCCGCTGCACGGGATTCTGTAATCACTCGCGTGGAACGCCTGTCACCCGAGATTCCCGATTCGGAATTTCACCTAATTTGTTAGGTTTGCGCTTGGCGCGGTCGGTCGGGCCGGTTAGCATACCTAACGGTTTAGGTGATTGGGCGGCCGGCAATAACCACGAAGGGTCCTTCCGTGACCGACGTCTCTCCCAGCGAACGCGAGCTCGACATCCTCAAGGTCCTGTGGGAACTGGGGGAGGGGAGCGTGCGGCAAGTGCACGAGACGTTGTGCCCCGACGGCGAGTGCGCGTTCAACACCGTGCAGACGCTGCTGCGGATCATGGAAGACAAGGGGCTGGTCGCGCATCGCACCGAAGGCCGCTCGTTCATCTACCGGCCCCGCTTCTCGAAGGAGCAGGCCAGCTCCCGCTTCCTCAACCGCGTCTTCGACGGGGCCCTCGACCAGATGGTCCTCGCCATGCTGCGGGCGCGGGACGTCTCCGCGCGGGAATTGAAAGAACTCGAACTGCTTATCGCCAAGGCCCGCCGACGGCGGACGAAGAACGACGAACAACAGGGAGACTGACATGGCCTGGCAATCCGCGATGTGGTACTGGATGGTCTACGCGGCCGTCAGCAGTTGCCTGCTGTTCGCCGCCGCCGTGCTGGCGATGATGCTCACCGATCAGCCGGTCCGCCGCCTGCGGTTCGTGCAGTGGGCCTTCGCCGGCGCGCTGTTGGCGCCGCTGGTGCACGCCATCGGCGCGACGCCGCAATGGCACCTGGGGCTGGTCGACGGCGATGCCCCGCCTGTTCGTAGTGACCGGCTTCAGCCGGTCAAGGGACCGGCTGAAGCCGGTCTCGACAAACCCGCGGGGACACCGCCGACGATCGCCGAATCCGGAATGCAGCCGGAATTCGTCGGCGTTCCTCATCCCGCGACGAAACGTGATGCTGCCGACGTGAAGATCGTTGACGGTGCCGCCCCGGCCGGACGGCGCGCGACCAGATCCCAGGGTTCTTCCAAGAACCCTGGGATCTCGACGGCTCCCGCGGCGAGCGAGTCGGAGACGGCCGATTTCCGCGTCGATCTGCCGGCCCTCGTGCTGCTGGCCTACAGCGGCATCGCGGGGGGAATGCTGATCTGGTCGCTGCTGGGAATGCTGCAATTGATGCTGCTCAAACGTCGTTCCCGACCAGCCGCCGAGGAAGTCAATGCCGAGCTGCGACGCATCGCCGGCGACGATCCGCGGGTGCAACGAGTCCGCGTCTGCGTCAGCGACCGCGTGCCCGCCCCGTTGACCTACGGCTGGCGACGGCCGGTGATCGTCCTGCCGGAAGACGTCTGCCAACCCGGCGCCGAACGGGCGCTGCGGTACTGCCTGGCCCACGAGTGGGACCACGTCCGCCGCCGCGACATCCTGCCGTGGCGGTTCGCGGGCCTGCTGCAGGCGGTGTTTTTCTATCAGCCGTTGTTCTGGTGGCTGCGTCGGCAGTTGCGGCTGTGCCAGGACTATCTCGCCGACGCGTTCGCCGCCCGGCAGGCGGACGTTCCGGAAGATTACGCCGAGTTCCTGGTGGAGCAGGCGAAGCGTTGTTCGCCGCGGTATTCGGCGGCCCTCGGGTTCGTTCCGTCCCGATCGTCCCTGTTCCGGAGAGTGGAAATGATCCTCAACGATGAGAAGGTGATCGCGCCGCGCTGTCGCCGCTGGTGGAGCGTCGCCGTCGGACTGGCGGCCGTCGGGGTCGTCGCCGCGCTGGCCGCCGTCCGGCTGGATGCGGGGAAATCGGAGGCGGCTTCGAACGACGCGAACGAGAAAGCGCGTGCGAAACCGCCAGCGAAGGTTGTGAAGAAGCCGGAGAAAGCGGCGAAGAGCATGACCTACAACGGCGTCGTGGTGGATCGCATTTCGAAGAAACCGATTAAAGGCACCACGGTGATCATCGTCCGCACGCTCAGCAATCCGCCCAAGGGAATGGAAGACTGGAAGAAAACCACCCGCGCCAAATCCGACGCCGACGGCAAGTACTCCTTCACGCTCGGACCGGAGGAGACGGCCCAGAGCAGCCTGTACATCGAAGTCGACGCGCAGCATCCGGACTACGTGGCGAAGGGACGCTCGGGGTACGCTCATTCGATGATCCTGAAAAACCTGAAGATGGGCGAAAAGCCGTTCTACGCAACGATCGAGCTCTGGCCGGGAACAGTCGTCACCGGCACGGTCGTCTCGCCTGACGGCAAACCCGTGAAAGACGTCGAAGTGCTGACCTACTCGAAGCACAGCAAGGCCAAACGGTTCTCGTTCGGCGGGTTCTACACCGCGCACACCGACGCGAAGGGGCGTTTCCGCTTCGTCGCGGCCACGCCCGGTGAAGGGGTCTACTGGATCACGCCGAAAGGGTTCGCCCCGCAGGCGCACGTCATCCCAGAGAAGCGCGGCGACGTCGGCCGCGTGGTGCTGCAGCATGGGGAAGTCATCAAAGGCAAGGTGCTCGACGCGAAGGGCAAACCGGTTCCCAACGTCCAGGTTGAAGCCCGCCGCAACGGCGACGGCGAAGACGTCGACCGCTTCCTTGGCCAGAACGCCGTCGCCAACCACATTGGCCGACGCGGAAAGACGAACGCGAAAGGGGAATTTCAGCTCGATGAGGTCCCGTCGGGAAAGTACACGCTCAACGTCCGCCCGGTCCGCAGCGGCTGGGCGATGAAACCGCTCGAGCAGGTCTTCGTTCGCCAGCCGTTGACGATCAGCGACGGCGAACGCCCCGCACCGCTGGAAATCCGGGCCGTCCCGCACGTCGAAATCCACGTCAAGTGGGTCGACTCCAAGGGAAAGCCATCCAGCGGGTGGAGATTCCACGTATTCGGCCGAATGGACAAAGGCTTCTTCTTCGCGCAGAGCAGCCGCGTCGACCGCAAGACCGGCCACGCCGTCGCCCGCGTGCCGCACGGGTTGCAGAAAACGCAGGTCAGCATTTCGAGCAACGAGCACGGCTCGCTGCGCTGGCGGCTGAAGCCCGGCGAGCCGCTGCGGGTCGGCCGCCGCATCGACTTCGGCACGCTGGAGGCCGACGTCCACGGTTTCGAAATCATCCGCTACGTGGCGCCGATTCTGCTCGTCAAAGCCGTCGACGAAAAGGGCAAGCTGCTGAAAGACTTCAAACCGAAGGCCGTCTACGAGAAAGGCAAAAGCCCGAAAGACCCGAACTCGCGGTTCATCAACGGCGTGCGCGGCGACGTCGGTTTCGAGAAGCAGACCGACGGCCGCTGGCGTTCGTCGCAACTGCTGCCCGACGTGAAATTGACCGTCACGTCCGTGCTGGACGGTTATACGACAAAGGCGCAAACGGTTTCGCTGAAGGAAGGCTCGACGCGGGAACTCGTCTTCGTGATGAAGCCGCAGCCGGCGGAGAAGAAACCCGCCGCGGCAAAAACCGCAAAACGCTGACATCGGCCGGGAAGCCGCTCCCGCGCCGGCGTCAACAGAGAGGACACCCGGCGTCAGCGACCCGGACGCTGGCAGCGTCCGGGTCGCTTGATCCGCAAACAGGAGATCGCCATGAATCCTCCCCAACTGTTTCCTTCCCTGGTTCGTATTGCGGTCGGCGCGATGCTCGCTGCGGCACTGTTGTCGGCCGCCACGAAAGCGGCTCCGAACCCGGCCGCTGCCGCAAAGCCCGCGAAGCCCAAGAGCGTAACCTTCACCGGGCGCGTGATGGACCCCGTCAGCGGCAAGCCGATCGTGGGGGCGGCCGTCACGATCGAACGCACGGTGTCGTCGGGAGGGATGCTCCAACCGAAGTCGTTCAAACGGACCGACCGCGTGAAAACAAACGCACGGGGAGAATACTCCTTCACGCTCAAGTCGGACGAAGTCGCCCGGCCGAATCTCTATCTGAGCTTCAACGTCGAACACCCGAACTTCACCGGTCGAGGGCGGTTTGGTTATTCCTATGCAATGCTCGTGAAGAACCGGCGGCTGGGGGCCTCGCCGTTCTTCTCCGAGATCAAACTCTGGCCGGGCAAGTCGGTCACCGCGGTCGTCGTCGCGCCGGACGGGTCGCCTGTTGCCGGGGCGAAAATCACGACGTTTTCCCGGCACGCAAACGCTCAGCGGTTCGACTTCACCGGGTTCGGCGAAGCGAAGACCGACAAGAACGGCCGCTTCCGGTTCGTCGTCCCCACGCCCGGCGAAGGAGTGTTCTATGTCTATCCGACTGGTTACGCCGTCACGGGAACGCTCGTCGGCAAGCAGCGGGGCGACCTGGGAAAGATCGTCGTCCAGAAGGGCGCCCGGCTGAAAGGCCGCGTGCTCGATGCGAAAGGGAGGCCGCTGGCCGGAATCTACGTCGGAGCGCGCAAGACCGGCGGCAACAGCGAGCTCGAGGAATTCCTCAACCAGAACGCCGTCGGCAACCTCACCGTGCGTTCGACCTACACCGACAAGAAGGGGGCGTTCGAACTCGACGACCTGCCCGATGGAGACTACCAGGTCAGGATCGAACCGAATCGCAGCGAGCGAAAGCAGCCCGCGAACCACGTGTTCCTGCGGCGGTCGGTCAAGCTGGCCGCTGCCGAGAGGCCCGCGCCGCTGGAAGCCCGCGCGATTCCGCACGTGGAAATCCACGCCGAGTGGATCGACGCCCAGGGAAAACCAACGCGGGGCTACCAGTTCTACGTCTTCGGGCGGCTCGACGGGAAGTCCTGGTTCGGTCGCAGCACGCGGCCCGATCAGAAGACCGGAAAGGTCGTCGTCGCCGTCCCACACGGCCTGCAGGACGCCGCGCTGAACCTCATCACGAACGAGCACCGCAGCATCCGCTGGCGGCTGAAACCGGGGGACGCGCTCCGTCGCGGCAGCCGCGCGCCGCTGGGCAACGTCGACGACGACCTGCGGGGGATTCAGATCGTGCACTACACCGCTCCGATTCTGCTGATCAAGCCGGTGGACGAGAAGGGCAAAATCGTGCGCGACGTGAAGATCGCTTGCCACTACGAGCCGGAAAAACCGCCGGCGAAGTTCGGCATCCGTTTCGGCACCGGGGACGTCCGTTTCCGCCAGCAGAACGACGGCCGCTGGCGTTCCAGCCAGATGCTGCCCGACGTGCAGGTGACGATTTCCGTCAGCAAAGCCGGCTTCGAAGCGAAGCCGCAGAAGCTGTCGCTCAAGGAAGGGAAGGAACGCGAGCTGGTGTTCGTCCTGAAGAAGAAGCCGCAATAACCCGGCACGATTTGCCCGTGTTGCGGTTTCTTCGTCCCGAAGGGACGCTGCGAAAATAGCCCGGCGATTCATCGCCGGGTGAAGGGATGACGAAAGTTTGAAAAGCCCCGGAGGGGCGACAGAGGCGTTCAATACCACAACGCGCCCATGTCATCGACCCACACGATGCGAACACTAACGACATTCATCCTGGCGACATTCGCGACCGGCGTGATTGCGTCGGCCGCCGAGCCGATCCGTCTGCCCGGCGGCGCGACGCTGAAGACCGTCGACTTCGAACGCCACGTCGCCGGCCTGCTGGGGCAGCTCGGCTGCAACGCCGGGGCCTGCCACGGGTCGTTTCAAGGCAAAGGGGGCTTCCGGCTGAGCCTCTTCGGTTACGACCCCGGCATGGACTACCGCGCCCTGACACGCGACAGCCTCGGCCGCCGCGTCAACCCGTCCCGGCCCGACGACAGCCTGCTGCTGAAGAAACCGACGATGCAGGTCGCCCACGAAGGAGGCCGGCGGCTGAAACGCGGCTCGTGGCAGTACCGCGTCATCCGCCGCTGGATCGCCGGCGGCGCGAAGCGGACGGCGGGCAGCGGAACGCTCCGGCAACTGTTGCTGCGGCCGGCGAATCTCAGATTGGCCACTGATGGGACGGGCGCCCGTAGTGCGAAATTAATTTCGCACGACGGTCAACCACCCCAACGATTGACCGTCGTGGCCCGCTTCGCCGATGGTTCCGAGCAGGACGTTACCGCATTCTGCAGATTCCATGTGCAGAACGACGCCGTCGCGTTTCTAACCGACGACGGCACGGTCAAACCCGGCGTTCCGGGAGACACGGCCGTCATCGCCGAGTACGGCGGGGCGTTCGCCAGCGCGCGGGTGCTCGTCCCGGTGCCGGCGTCCGCGCGAACGGCCTGGCCGAAGCTGCGGTCAGCAGGTTTCATCGACGAGGAAGTCTTCGCCAAGCTGCGGCGACTGGGGATCACGCCGTCGGAACCATGCAACGACGCCGATTTCCTCCGCCGCCTCACGCTGGATACCATCGGCCGCGTGCCGACGCCGGAGGAAGTTCGCGCGTTCCTGAAAGACGAACGTCCCGGCAAACGGCAGCGAATCGTCGACCGCTTGCTGGCGCATCCCATGCATGCCGCCTTGTGGGCGACCCGGCTGTGCGACGTGACCGGGAACGACGTCGAGGTGCTCCCCGGTTCGCAGGACATGCGGCCGAGGTACGCCAAGATGTGGCACGACTGGCTGCGGCGGCGGATCGCGGACAACACGCCGTACCACGAAATCGTCCGCGGCATTCTCACCGCCACCAGCCGGGGGGACGCGCCGCTGGAAAAGTGGATTCCCCGCCGGGCCGCGCTGCTCCGCAAAGCCGGCCGGTCGTTCGACACCGATTACGACCGGCAGCCGTACCTCGACCTGTACTGGACGCGCCCGACCGACAAGCTCGCGGAGATTACGGCGGCGGCGTTTCTCGGCGTGCGGATCGAATGCGCCCAATGCCACAAGCACCCCTTCGACCGCTGGACGCAGACCGACTACCGGGCGTTCGTGAACGTCTTCGCCCGCGTGCGGTACGACAGCTCGCCCGAACTGCGGGCCGCCGTCGTCGACATTCTCAACGAGCGCCGGCGACTGCGGGCCGCCGGCAAACCGCTGCCTCCCCCGTTGCCCCGGCTGCAGGAGGTCTTCCTGTCGCACAACGTCGAGTGGCAGAAGGACCCGCGGACCGACGCCCCTCTGCCCCCGAAAGCCCTCGGCGGGCCGGTGCTCGGCGCGACGGCGGAAAGCGGAAGGCGGAAGGCGGAGAACGGAGGTCGGAGGTCGGAGGTCGGAGGTCGTCACCACTCACCACTCACCACTCACCACTCACCAAGGCACTTCGACGCCCGCCGCGAGCTGTTCCGCTGGCTGGTTCGGCCGGACAACCCCTACTTCGCGCGAACGTTCGTGAATCGCGTCTGGGCGCATTACTTCGGCCGCGGGCTGGTGCATCCCGTCGACGATTTCTCCGTCGTCAATCCGCCGTCGAACGAGCGGCTGCTGGACCGGCTCGCGCGGGAGTTCGTGAATTCTGGTTATGACATCCGCCGCCTGGAACGGGCGATTCTCAACTCGCAGACGTATCAGCTCGCCGCGAAACCGAATCGCACGAATCGCTGGGACCGCACGAACTTCAGCCGGGCCTACGTGCGGGCTTTGCCGGCGGAGGTCGCCGTCGATTCGCTGATTCAATCCGCCGGCCTCGACATCGACTTCGGCCGCGACGTTCCCCGCGGTTCCCGCGCGATCGAAGTCGCCCCCAACCGTCTGCGAAGCTTTCAGGCGATGCGGCTGTTTCAGGTCTTCGAACGCCCGCCGCGAAAGACCGTATGCGACTGCGAACGCCGCGGCGACCCGTCGATCCGGCAGTCGCTGTTTCTGATGACCGACGCGGAAGTGCTGCACGGGATCGAATCCGGACGGCTGAAGCGGCTGCTCGCGGCCGGCCGTTCCGACGAAGAGCTGGTCGACGAACTGTTTCTGGCCACGTTCTCGCGATTTCCCAATCAAGACGAACGAGCGGCCGTCCGGCAACACGTCGCGAAGAAATCCGACCGTCAGAAAGCGTTTGCCGACGTGTTCTGGGGCCTGTTGAATTCGCGCGAGTTTCTGACGAACCATTAACATGTTTAGCCGCGACTCGGAGTCTTCGGAGAGGAGCGCGTCGCACCAATCCGCGCTCCTCTCCGTAAAACCTTCGAGTCGCGGCTAAACGAATTGGAGACCGAACCATGACATCGCACAATCGACGCGACTTTCTGCGGGTCGGTACCGCCGGATTGATGGGTCTTTCGCTGGCCGACGCGCTGCGCTGCGACGCAACCGCGGCCGAATCGCGGAGCGGCACGGCCGCCGCGCGGTCGGTGATTCTCGTCTGGCTCTCCGGCGGCCCCGCGACGATCGACATGTGGGACCTCAAACCCGACGCCCCCGAGGTCATCCGTGGCGAATTCCAGCCGATCGCCACGTCCGCGAAAGGGTTTGAAATCTCCGAGCATCTGCCGCGGATGGCCAAAGTGATGGACCGCTGCACGCTGGTGCGTTCGGTGCACCACGGCTTGCCGGCGCACGGGCCGGGAACGCAGTACGTGACGAGCGGCAACCTGCCTTCCGCCGCGATTGAGTATCCGTCGCTGGGATCGCTCGCGTCCCAACTGTTGGAGCTTCGACGCGGAACACCCCCCTACGTGGCGATCGGCCGTCCCCGCGGCGCCGGCTCGGGCTACCTGGGGGCGGCGCACAATCCGTTCGTGGTCGAATCCGGCGGTTTCCGCGGCCAACTCCGCGCCAGCAACGTGTCGCTGCCGAAGGGCTTCACCCTGCACGATCTTTCCGAACGCAACGCCCTCCGCAGCGTCTTCGACCGGCGGTTCGCGGCGTGGGAACAAACCGACGATCTTCTGGGCGGCCTCGGCAAGTTCCAGCTTCAGGCGCTGGATATCCTGCGGACCGACCGCATCGGCAAGGCCCTCGACGTCGACAAGGAACCGGAATCGGTGCGGAAAACCTACGGAAACGCCCCCCTCGGCCGGCACGCGCTGGCCGCGCGGCGATTGATCGAAGCCGGTGCGCGGTTCGTCACGATCGGCACCACCGGCTGGGACACCCACAGCGGCAACTTCGCCGCGCTGCGGACGCGGCTGCTGCCCCCGCTGGACCAGGCGCTTTCCGCGCTGATCGCCGATCTCGACAAGCGCGGGCTGCTCAAGTCGACCGTCGTGCTCTGCGCCGGCGAGTTCAACCGCACGCCGAACGTCAACCGCGCTGCGGGCCGCGACCACTGGGCGCGAAGCATGGCGATGCTGCTGGCCGGCGGGGGCTTCCGGCGGGGCTTCGTCTACGGCCGCACCGATAAGCACGGTAAAGTTCCGGAGGCGAATCCCTGTTCCCCCGACGACGTCGCCGCCAGCGTCTTCGCCGCACTGAGCTTCCCGCCGAACCACCAGGTCACCAGCACGTCCGGCCGGCCGATGGAACTGTTCCGCAAAGGGCGCGTGCTGCGGGGGCTGCTGACGTGAAGCCGGGTTGAGAAAGGATGAAGGATGAAGGATGAGGGATAAGAGATGAAGGATCCGGAATAATGAATGAGGGACATCCCTCATCCTTCATCACACTTTCTCCGCCTGGGCCGGCAATTCCACCTGGAACACGCAGCCCGGCGCGTCCGTGCGATCGTGCACGCTCACGGTTCCCTTCAGCGAATGCACCAGCGTTCGCACGATGTACAGCCCCAGCCCGGTTCCCTTGCGGCGGCGCTCCAGTTCGCTGCCGCCGCGGTAGAACAGCTTGAAGATCTTCTTGCGAAACTCCGGCGGCACCCCTTCGCCGTTGTCGGCGATTTCCACGCGAACGCGGCCCTTCTCGGCGCTGCGAAGTGTCACCGTCACCCGCGGCGGTTCCCCCCCGTACTTGACGGCGTTGTCGAGCAGGTTGCCGAACAGCAGCTCCAGCACCAGCTTGCGGGCGACGACCGACACCGGTTCGCCCTGAAACTCGAACGTCTCTTCGAAGACCCGTTCGTGGTGGGCCGCCGCCCGCTCGGCCCCGCGGCGGAGCAGGTCGAGCAGTTCGACGCCCTCGGGTACGGTCTCCTGGCCGATCGCGTCGAGCCGGCCGACTTCCAGCAACTGGGTGATCAGCAGGTCCAGCCGCAGCAATTCCTTGTTCATGATCGCGTAAGATTCGCGGCGCTGCTCGTCGTCGAGCGTTCGCATCTGAAGCGTGTCGAGATACAGCCGCAGCGTCGCGATGGGGGTTTTCAGCTCGTGGGTGACGCTGTCGATGAAATTGGCCTGCCGCTGGTTCAGGCGGAATTCCTTGATGAGCAGCACCATGTAGAACGACAGGCCGACGAGAATCAGCGAGAAGATCACAGTGCCGATCGTCAGCCCGCTCCACGATTGGAACTGGGCGAAGATGATGATCCAGGCGACCATCAGCACGACGTTCATCGAGATCAACACCACGCTGAGCGTGATGGGGACGCCGATGTTTCGTCGTTTGCGAAAGAAAGCGGGCACGGGGGCTTCCGAAGGCGGAAGGCGGAAGGCGGAAGGCGGACGAATGCCCTCGTCTCTCAACTCGCATCCGACGGCCTTCCGCACGACGCGATGCAATCGTCCGGAATCATCGTAACGCGGCATGCCGCCGATCATACCGTGTGACGGTGGGAAGTCGAAGGTCTGAAAGTCGAAGGTCGAAAGTCCGGGTGCGAGACGCGCTTTGCAATCCGTCTTCGATCCGTCGAAAGGGGAACGTGGATCAACCTGGCCCGGCGTAGCCGGAACCAAATGACGATGCAATTGGATCACGGCAAGAAAGAGGGCGGGTTATAGATTTGAGGGTAAAAAATTGATTCTGTCAGCAGAAACCTGAAGGTTCGAAGTCGTTGCATTTCGGATCGCGTGCAGCAAAACAGAATCTTTCACCCGCAAATTGATAACCCGCCCTCTACCGATTTTTCTGTCTCCATTCCCTCCCTTTTTGATCCGCACAAATCCGCTCGATCCGATGAATCCGCGTTCCCATCGGCTGCCGATGCAATTCGCAAAGTGCGTCTGGCACGCCGATGGTCTGAAAGTCGGAACGCCGAACCGCCGTCCGGCTAACTTTGAACCTCTCCGACTTTCCGACTTTCGACTTTCCGACCTTCGACTTTGGGCGCCGCGTCGACCCAAGACTGTTGCCACAGTTCCAGCACCAGCAGCGCCCACAGTCGGTAGCTGTGGTCCCAGCGGCCGGTGACGTGCTCGTCGACGAGCTGCCGCACGGCTTCCGGGCGGAAAAAACCGCGGGATAACGCCCGTTCCGACAGCAGCGTCTCGTGCAGCAGCGGCCGCAGCTCGTGGCGGAACCACGTGTCAAGCGGAACGCCGAAACCCATCTTCGGCCGGCGGACAATCGACGGGGGAATCAGGTCCGCGAACGTCTCCCGCAGAATCCGCTTCCCCTGTTTGCCGCGCAGCTTCAGTTCCAGCGGCATGCGGGCCGCTAGTTCGGCCACGCGATGGTCGAGAAACGGACTGCGGCATTCCAGGCCATAGGCCATGCTGGCGATGTCGACCTTCGTGAGGATGTCGCACGGCAGATACGTCAGCACGTCGGCGCACGTCGTCCGCGTCGTGAAGTCGCGGTCGGGGCACTCGGCGTAGGCCCGCAGCAGGAAATCCGTGGGATCGTGGCCCTGCAACGACTCGCGGAATTCCTCGGTGTAGAGCCGCGATCGCCGCGCGGCGTCGAAGATCGAGACCCAGGTCAGATAGCGTCGCTCGGGCGGCTCGCCGAGCGCCGCGAGAAATCGCTTCAACCGCCGGCGAAACGACTTCTGCTCGACCGACGCCGGGATCCGCTGCCACATCGGCGCGGCGATCAGCGACCGCAGCGGCTTGGGAAGATGGTCGAACCGCGTCGCGAGTTGCACGGCCCGGTAGCGGTCGTAACCGGCGAACAGCTCGTCGCCGCCGTCGCCCGACAGCGCGACCGTCACCTCGCGGCGGGTCATCTGCGAGAGGTACATCATGGGGATGGCGGAGCTGTCGGCGAACGGCTCATCGTAGTGGTGAATCAGCTTCGGCAGGATTTCGAGAGCACGCGGCTCGACGACGAATTCGTGATGGTCGGTCTTCAGGAACGCCGCCGTCTCCTTCGCGAACGACGACTCGTCGAATTCCTTCACCGGGAAGCCGATCGAAAACGTGTGCACCGGCGTTGCGGACAACTGCTGCATCAGCCCGGTGATGATCGTGGAGTCGATCCCGCCGGAGAGAAACGCCCCCAGCGGAACGTCGGACCGCAACCGCAGGCGGACGGCTTCGGTGAGCGTGGCGCGGAGTTCCTCCCGCCACTTCTGCGGCGTGGCTTGCGCGTAGGACGGATTTTCAATCCGTCCTGCATCGGGTGTTGCTTCTCCGTAGGACGGATTTTCAATCCGTCCGGCATCGGGAGTGGCGTCAACGTCGGACGGATTGGAAATCCGTCCTACGGAATGAGCGAACGGCGGCTTCCAGTAGCGCTCGATCTGCAATTGGCCGTGCTCATAAACGGCGAAATGTCCCGGCGGGAGTTTGCGGAAGCCTTCCAGAATGCAATCGGGGTGCGGCACGTACTGGTATGTGAGAAACGAATCGACCGCGCGGCGATCGAGCGTCCGCGGCACGCCGGGGACGTGCAGCAGCGCTTTCAGCTCGCTGGCGAACAGCAGCCGGCCGCGGTCGTTGCGGTAGACGAGCGGCTTCTGGCCGAGGCGGTCGCGGGCGAGGAACAGCGACTTCTTTCGTTCGTCCCAGATCGCGAACGCGAACATCCCTCGCAGGTACCGCATGCAGTCCGCACCGTGGTCTTCGTAGAGATGGACGATCGTCTCCGTGTCGCAGTGCGTGCGGAACACGTGGCCGCGCGATTCCAGTTGCCCGCGGAGTTCGGCGAAGTTGTAGATCTCGCCGTTGAAGACGATCCAGACCGTGCCGTCTTCGTTCGAGAGCGGCTGATGCCCGCCCGCCAGATCGATGATCGACAGCCGGCGATGCCCCAGCGCGACGCCGGGCTTTCCGCGTTCGGGAGACGTCGGCGAGTGGTAGGTCCCCTCGTCATCCGGCCCGCGATGCGCGACGGCGGCGGTCATTCGCGCGAGGGTTTCAGGGGAGATCGGCTCTCCGTCCGCGGTCCAGGCTGCACCGGCGATTCCGCACATGGCATTGCCGTAGGTCAGGCTTTCCAGCCTGACCGGATTGCGATTGACCGTCCCTTGGCAACTCGCGTCAGGCTGGAAAGCCTGACCTACGGCGTCAATCCGTGAACACGAATTCCGGCGTATTCAGCAGCGCCCAGAGCAGGTCTTCCGTCGCTTGCCGCCGCGTGGTTCCCTCTTTGCGGAACACCGATTCGCCGATCTTCTTCTCGGCTGCCGTCGGGTAGCGTGCGTAGACCAGCAGGTAGAGTTCGTCGACGATTTCCGCGGGCGGGTGTTTGCTCGCGGCGAGCTGCGCGGCGCGGCCTTTGTCGCTGGTGATTTTCGCGGCGAGCTTCTCGGAGTTCATCAGGTGCAGCGCCTGCACGACGGTCGTTTCACCCGTCCGTTCGCAGGGAGGGTCCTGATTCGGGTCGGGACGGCCGAAAGCGTCCAGAAACAGCGACGGGATGCGGTGCGTCCACACCTGCTTCGCCTGCGAACCGGCGGGCATCGCGTCGAACGATTCGGGCACGCCGGTGATCGCCGCGACCGAATCGAGCAGCGTTTCCGCCCGCAGCCGCTTCCGCAGGTGCCGGGAATAGTACCGCGTGTCGGTCGTGTTGCGTTCGTTGGGGAGCGAGCTGAGCCCGTAGACGTGCGACGTCGCGATGCGGCGGATCAGCGTCTTCAGGTCGTATTTCTGGGCGCGGAAGTCGGCGGCCAGCGCGTCCAGCAGCGGGGCATTCGTGGGCGGGTTCGTCGCGCGGAGGTCGTCCACCGGTTCCACGAGTCCGCGGCCCATCAGGTCGGCCCAGACGCGGTTCACGATGACCTGCGCGAAGTACGGATTCTTGTCGGACGTGATCCACGCCGCCAGCGCTTCGCGCGGGTCGCCGTTGGGGTCGATTTTCGGCGCCTTTCCGAATAGCGGCCGCGGCGGCAGGACTTCGCCCGTCAGCGGGTGCTTCACGCTGCCGGTTTGCGCGGTGAAGACGATTTCTTCGGATCCCGAAATCGGCGGCGAGAGTCCCGTCCCCTTGCGGCCGATCTTCGCGAAGTACGCGGCGAAGGAATAGAAGTCGTCCTGACCCCAGGCCTCGAAGGGGTGATGGTGGCACTTCGCGCATTCCAGCCGGATGCCCAGGAAGAGCTGGCTGACGATCGTCGTCAACTCGTCCGGACTGCGGCGGTCGCGGAACAGCGTCGCCGCCCCGTTTTTGAACGTGCTTCCCTGCGCGGTGACGAGCTCGCGCACGAACCGGTCGTAGGGCTTGTTGCGGCGGAAGCTGTCGCGAATCCAGGCGTCGTAGTTCAGGACGGCCTTGATCCCCACGCGGTAGGCGTTCGGCCGCAGCAGGTCGGCCCATTTGTTGGCCCAGTAGTCGGCGTATTCCGGCTGGTCGAGCAGATAGTCGATGAGCTTGTCGCGTTTGTCGGGCGATCTGTCGGCGAGGAACTTCCGCGCTTCGTCCGGAGTCGGTACGCGACCGATGATGTCGACGAACGCCCGCCGCAGGAATATGTGGTCCGGCGCTTGCGGCGAGGGGGTGAATCGCAGCCGCCGCAGCTTGTCCCAAGCGTGCCCGTCAATGAAGTTCTTCCGCGGCAACTTCGCGTAGACGGCGTCGGGGACGGAACCGGGCATGGGCACGGTGACGTTGCAGACGGCGATCCGCCCCAGGTAGCGGGCCATCACCGCCGCTTCACCGACGACGCCGGTGGTTTTCACGAGGCCGTTCGCGTCGACCGCTGCAATCGCGCTCTCGTTGGATTGAAACTGGGCCAGCCGCGTGACGTCGCGCGTGCTGCCGTCGCCGTAGGTCGCGGTGATCCGAAGTTGCAGCGTCGATTTCGCGGCGAGAATGCGCTCGTCCGGCGAGACGCTCACGCGAGTGAGCCGCGGCGTGCCGGGAATTCGCCGCGGCATGCCGGATTCGATCCATTGCCGCAGGACGGCGTATTCCGGTCCGTCGGCCTTCAGCCGGATGCCGCCGCCGTGCGGGACGCGGCCCGACGGTTTCAACAGGAGCAGGCTGCGTTCGGGGGCGGCGAGAAACGCGCGTCGGCCGCGGCCTTCCTTCGCGAGGGCCTCGAAATCGAAGTTCGCATCGAATCCCAGCAGCGAGAGTTGAAACCCGTTCTGCCCGCGGGCCTTGCCGTGGCAGGCGCCGGCGTTGCAGCCGAAGCGAGTGAGGATCGGCTGCACGTCGCGCTCGAAGTCGACGGGAGCGGCCGCGGCCGGCCGGCCGGCCAGAACGACAAACGCCAGCGATGCAATCGCGGGAAGGATTCGTGACGGTTTCATAGCGTCATCGTAGCAGCGCCGAGGCGGGGGGGCGAGGAAAGCAGGTCCAGGCTGGTTGGGGTCGGGTGTGGCCTGATGAAAATCTCTGCTGACTTGTTTTGAGGTTCATCCCAGTTTTGTTTCGGTGGAAATCCCATATTTCACCTCCAATTTATAACCAGCCCTGACAAGACGAAGGCGGGTTATAAATTGCGGGAGAAAAATGGCTTTCAAAACTGAACTGCGACGCCTTGCCCCTGTGACGGCGCTGCTGACTCGATTCTTATGTCATCAATCTTTCTGTCCGCCCTTCACGAAACAAAAACGCTCCCGCCGCCAATGGCGAGATTGTCGGATCGCAGGGATTCTTCATCAGGCCACACCCGACCCCGGTTTCGACCGCGTTTTCGTGGAATTGGCTCGCATTCCGCGGACGCGGAAGATAATCTGAAGGAAGTGCCGGGTCGTAGGACGGAAAGTCGAAAGTCCTGATTTCAAGGACGTCCTTCGGCTCTTCGACCTTCGACTTTCGACTCTTGAACCAAGACCAACCGATTCTTTGGGGCGGGCCGTGGTTGCCTGGTACTGCAAAATTGACGACGTCGAACATGGCCCGCTGAGCCAGGACGACCTGGTGAGGATGGCCGGCGAAGGTCGTATCTCACCCGACGACCTGGTGCGGAACGAGCAGAAAAAGAAGTGGTACAAGGCCGGCAGCGTCAAGGGGCTGAAGTTCCCCGACGACGAGGACACGGTGCGGCCTTCCCGGCGCAGCGAACCGGAACCGGCCGCCGCGGCGGGGACGTCGGCCGAGGCGGTCCGTCTGCTCAAGGGTTTGACGAAGAAGGGGGCCGACCGGGGGAGCGAAGTGACGGTGGCTTCGCGTCCCGCGGACGACTGGAAACCGGCCGCGTCCGCCGTGATGCAGAAAGCGCAGCGGAAGCCGCTCGACCCGCTGACGAAGCGCATTCTATGGGGAGCGGGGGCGGTGATGCTGGTGCTGGTGCTGTTCCCCCCGCACAAGGTCCCGGCCGATTTCGCGATGGCCGAGGGCTGGTATTTCTCGCCGATCTTCATCCCGCCCGTCGCGACCGTGAAGCTGTTTGAAGAAGGGAACGAGAACGTCAAAGGAATCGGCAGCTTCGACAACCCGGACATCGCGGTCGTCGAAGAAGGCGGCAAGAAAGTCTTTTACGCGAAGGAACCGATGCGGGTCCACTGGATGCTACTGTTCCTGGAATGTTTCGTCGTCATCGTCGTGGCCGGGGCGGCGATCGGTTTTCTGGCAGCCCGCACGGTGGTGGCGCAGGTCCCCGAGTCGAAGCCGGGGCGCCCGCCGCGCCGCAAGCAGGTCTGAGAGGATGTGCATGAATCGAATGTGTGGGACTCGCTCCGCGAGTCCCACGCGGAGCGAGTTCCCCACATTGGCTGCGGCCAAATCTTTCACAACCTCTGAGCAGTGCTGCTGTTGTCGCGCGTCCTACGTGCCGTCTTTCTTCTTGCCCCCCGTTCCCTGGAGGGCCTGTTTCTTTTTCGCCGCCGCTTCGCCGCGCTGTTTCTCGGCCTCGAGCGCCTTCTGGCGTTCCTCTTCCGAGATGGAGGGGGTGGCCTCTTTCTCCGCGGGAGGGATCTCCTCCACTTGCTTGGGAGTGCAGCCCGACACGACGAACACGGCCACGGCACAGAACGTGGCTTGGATCAACCGCAACATGGCCCTCTCCTCGAATTGTCCGTTGTCCGTTGGAAAACGCCAAACGACACGACGACTGACCAAGGACAACTGACGATTGTCCGATTCCTAAAAGTCCGCCCCGGTCTCGGAGCCGTTGCGGGTGCCCAGCGCCCACCAGATTCTGATATCGATGTTCGATGGGACCGGCTTGACCTGCCCGTCCACGAACGCCACGTTGACCGTCTTGCCGTTGTGCCGGCTGGAGGCGGAATACATGTTCGTGCCCATCACCGTCACGTCAAGCGGGACGCCGTAGCAGGAAGGCTCGTGGGGTCCCATGTTATGGCTGTAGGCCGCTCCCGCCTCAATCCAGGACCAGGCAAACGACGACCCGCGTCGCGCGCATGTGATCGCACCCTGGGTCTCCACGGAAGCGAGAATGTTGGCCGCGGAGTTTGCCAGGCAGTTGAGCCGCAACTGCACCTGGTTGTTTCCGGCGGTGGGGGACCGGAAGATCTGGAGCTTCCTGTTGACCTGGTCGCCGGCGTTGCAGTTCTTGCCGTAAATCACGAACTCCGAATAGGCCGCCGTGTTCGACGAGCCGTCGGTCACGCTTTTGAAACTCACGGCGGGATCGCTCGCGAAAGACCCCGTTCCCGACAGGAACAGACCGTGATACGATCCGATTCCGTTATGGCTCCCGGAAAACCCCTCGGAAGCGGGTATGTTCACGTTCCCCACGAGCTGGGCGGACGAGTTATAACTCATCACCCCCATGTTGATCGCGTAGGTGAAGTTGGCGTTTCCGCCAAACGCCACGCCGTCGTTGCTCGGGCAGTTGAACACGGGAATCCGCGTGCTCTGGCTGACCAGGTTGCTGGTCACCGGCAAAAAGCCCGTCGGGTCGTAGGGGAAATCGTTGAAGTTGATCTTGTCGTATTCCGGCTGCCGGTCGAGGAACTGCATCAGGCCGACCTTGTCCGAAAACCGCCCCCAATGGACGTTGACGGTGGACGGGTTCCACCCGATGCTGATCGGGAACGTCTTGAAAGTCTCCTCATAGTTGTGCATCGCGAGGATGATCTGCTTCAGATTGTTCTTGCACTGCGTGTTGCGGGCGGCTTCCCGCGCCTGCTGCACGGCCGGCAGCAGCAGCGCGATCATGATGGCGATGATGGCAATCACGACCAGCAACTCGATCAGCGTGAAGCCGGTTCGCGTGACTCCGGGATGGCGACGCATGGCAACGTCCTCGCGAGATTGAGATCCGGCCATCCGCACGAGGGGTGGGATGTGCGGCAGCCGCGGGTCTGGGTACGGGAATGCAAACCGCCCCGTTTGGGAACGGCTTGAGAGTCAATCCACCTTATTAGGTGATTTCCCTAGCCCCGTGTCAAGAAGAAACTCGGTTTCCCGTGGAATTATCTTCCGTTCGGAATGGGCGTCTGGATCGGCGCACGAAGCGGCGAGGCCGAATTCGTGTTACCTTCCCACCTCTCGTGTGTCACAATTCCGGAAGACCATCTACCAAACAGGAACCGTGACCATGAACGCCCGACAGCTCGCGAAACTCGGCGTGCCGAAGGAATGCGTCAAAGATGCGATTGCCGCCGTGCAGTCGATCGCGAAACACAACCGGACCGTGGAGAAGCCGCTGCGGATCGACGTGAGCAATACGGTCCGCCGCTGCGTGGACCGGCCGGAGGACTTCACCGGCGACACGCACTTCGGCCCGCTCGCCGCTGCGCTGATTGAGGACCGCGACTTCACCCGCCCCGAACCGGTCAGCTACCGCACGTGGGGCGACGGGGGAATCGACCCCGCCTCGCACGGCCAGATGCGGCAGGCCTGCTCGCTGCCGATGGCCGTCGGCGCGGCCTTGATGCCCGATGCGCACGTCGGTTACGGCCTGCCGATCGGCGGCGTCCTCGCGCTGGACAACGCGGTCGCGCCGTATGCAGTCGGCGTGGACATTGCCTGCCGGATGAAGCTCACGATCTACGGCATCCCCGCGGGCGACATCCGCAAACGCCGCGACGACCTCGTTCGCGCGCTGGAAGGGGGGACCGTCTTCGGCGTCGGCGGGAAGCAGGACAAGCGGCAGGAGCATTCCGTGATGGACGCCGACTGGAGCATCACCCGCATCACCCGCGAGAAGAAAGACACGGCGCACCAGCAGCTCGGCACGTCGGGCTCGGGCAACCACTTCGTCGAGTGGGGGGCGCTGTTCCTCGCCGAAGACGACGAACAGCTCGGGCTGAAGGCCGGCGAATACCTCGCGCTGCTGAGCCACAGCGGCAGCCGCGGCGCGGGGGCGGCGGTGTGCAACGTTTACAGCGGGATCGCCCGCGACCGGCTGCCGGAACGCTACGCCGACCTCGGCCGCCTGGCGTGGCTCGACATGGACAGCGAAGCCGGCCAGGAATACTGGGCCGCGATGAACCTGATGGGGGACTACGCGGCGGCGAACCACGACGTCATCCACCGCCGCATCGCCGGCCTGCTGGGTGAAACGCCGATCGCCGCCATTGAGAACCACCACAACTTCGCCTGGCTGGAAGAGCACGGCGGGCGCCCGGTCTACGTCCATCGCAAGGGTGCCACGCCCGCCGGCGTCGGTGTGCTGGGCGTCATCCCCGGTTCGATGGGAGACCCGGCCTACGTCGTCCGCGGCAAGGGAAACGCCGAAAGCCTCAATTCCGCCTCCCACGGCGCCGGCCGCCGCATGAGCCGCACGAAGGCCAAAGACACGTTCAACTACAAAGCCGTCCGCAACGACCTGGCGAAGAAGGGAATCGAAGTCCTCAGCGCCGGCGCGGATGAAGTGCCGGGCGTCTACAAGAACATCAACGAAGTGATGGCCGCCCAGACCGACCTCGTCGAAACCGTCGCGCGGTTCCAACCACGGATCGTCAAAATGTGCGGCGACGGGAGTCCGGCGGAGGATTGAGAGGATGAGGGATGAGGCCAAGCGAGCGGCGGGGTTTATCCCCGCCGTCGGCTTGCTGTCCCGCCGGGATAAACCCGGCGGCTCGCAGAGTCACACCGGCCGCCCCAGAATGAGCTGCGCCAGCTCCATCTTCGCGTCGTAGATTTCCTGCACGACCATCAGCAGCCGGTCGGTCAGCGCGCTCTCGACGGCTTCCCAGTTGTTGACGAGCACGGCGGCGGGGTCGTCGTCGTGGTTCAGGTTGCGGGCGAGGGTCCGGAATTCCTTCTTCGTGAGGCCGGTCGCCTGCAGCCGTTCGCGCAGGCAGGGGTGCGAGTCGTACCGTTTCGTGCTTTCCTTGTATGCTTTCTTGAACGCGGCCACCCAGTCGTCGCCCGACGCCTCGCGGGCGCGGCGGGCCTGCTCGGTGAACAGCGCCCGCATCGGCAACTGCAGCGCCACGCACTGCTGCGCCACGGAATGCAGGTCGACCAGCGGGAGATGCTCGACCGCCGAGATGAGGATCGACGTGCGGGCCGACTGTTCGGGGCCGACGTGTTCGATTTCCTGTTCGTCCGCGTCGAATTCCGCCGCCCGGCTGTTCGCGAACCACACGCAGCGAAACACGAAGTGGTAGCCTCGCAGCACCCACGCGAAGAGGTTGAACATCGACAGGCTGTCCCGCGCGAACCGCCAGTCGAGCGTGGCCATCAGCCGCAGCCACTTGCCGGAGACGCGCAACCGATGCGTGTCGCCCGCGTGAAAGTGCCCCAGCTCGTGGGCGATCACCCCGGCCAGCCCCTTCCGCGAAAACGACGCCAGCGCCAGCCCGCCCACGACGAGCACCTTGCGGCCGTCGTCTTCTTCGTAGACGTGCGCGATGGTCTGGGCGTGCAGGCGAATTTCATCCGGCCGCGGCAGCCCCCGCTTCTCCGCCACCTGCCGCACGAGCTGCGTCAGCCCGCGAATCCACGGCTTGGGGACCTTGATTTCCATTTCGTCGTCGGCGTCGATCGGGTCGAACAGCACCTTCAGCGACAGCAGCACGTGCCCCACCGTCACCAGCAGGTAAATCGCCGGGATGATAAAAAACAAGATGGCGACGCCGGGATTCCGACCGCCCGAAGTCGCGAACAGCGCCACGGCGAGCACGATCGACAGCAGGCAGCCGAAGAACAACAGCGGAATGTACCCGTACATCAACGCATACAGCCACACACGGGTTCTGCTGGTCGCTGCCATCGTTCTTTGGTCCGCTGTGGGGTCCTGTAGGATGGTGCGGGGAATCCAGTTTGCAATTTTCAATTTCCAATTTTCAAATCTCAATTTCATCCTTCATTCGGATGGCAGCAGCGGAACAGGGGAGTGAGAATTGAAAATTGAGAATTGCAAATTGAAAAATGGAAGAGGGACGCGCGGCCGTTCAGAGGCCGGGACGCCATCATACCGAAACGAAGCCATTTTCACACTTTCGCTGCGACATCGCCGCACGGTCGGGACTATGATGAAACATGCGATTGCACGACGAGTTCCTCCGCTTTTGGTCCGACCTCATGCCCCGACAGCGAATCGTCTTCGTCACCGGAAAGCTCGCCGAGCCGTCGCTGCGGCGGGTCGTCGCGGCGCTGGGCGAACAGGTCGGTTTCGAGTACCGCATCGCCGTGCTGGGCATCACCGTCGCCGCCCTGATGCACGTCGACTGGGTGCGGCGGAAGCTCGACGGCGTCGCCGGGTTCGACCGCGTCATCCTGCCCGGCTGGTGCCAGGGGGACGTCGCGGTCTTGACGCGGGAATTCGACGTCCCCTTCGAGCTGGGGCCGAAAGACCTGCACGACCTGCCGGAATTCTTCGGCGGCGGCCGCCGCGAAGCCGTGCCGTTGACCGACTACGACATCGAAATCCTCGCCGAAATCAACCACGCCCCGCGGATGACGGACGGCGAAATCGTGCGGATGGCCGAACATTTTCGCGACAGCGGCGCGGACGTGATCGACCTGGGCTGCATTCCCGGCGAATCGTGGGCGCGAGCCGGAGTGGTCACATTGCTCCTGCGGAAGGAAGGCTTTCGCGTCTCGATCGACAGCATCGAACGCCGCGAAGTGGAACTCGCCGTCGCCGCCGGCGCGGAACTGGTGCTGAGCTGCAACAGCAGCAACATCGACTGGGCGGCGGAGCTGAACGCCGAGCTGGTGGCCATTCCCGACGACCCCTGCGACCTGTCCTCGCTGCAGGCAACGATCGACCGCCTCACGGAATCCGCCTGCCGGTTTCGGATCGATCCGATCCTCACGCCGATCGGCTTCGGGTTCGCCTCCACGCTGGCGGGATACGCGGCGGCCCGAAAACGCTGGCCGCAGGTGGAGCTGATGATGGGGATCGGGAACCTCACCGAGCTGACCGAGGTCGACTCGGCGGGAGTCAACCTGCTGCTGGCCGCCGTGTGCGAAGAGCTGCGGGTCCGCAGCGTGCTGACGACCGAGGTCATCAACTGGGCGCGTTCGTCGGTGAAGGAGCTGGACGTCGCCCGCCGGCTCGTATTTCACGCCGTCGAACACGGCACGCTGCCGAAGCATCTCGACGGTTCGCTGGTCATGCTCCGCGATCCGAAGGTGAATGAGCATGGCGAGCAGGCGATCGCCGAGCTGGCCGAGCGGATCACCGACCCCAACTTCCGCATCCTCGTCGACGCCGGCGAGATTCACGTCCTCAACCGCGACGGCCACTGGCGGGGAACCGACCCCTACGCGCTCTTCGACGAGTTCGCCGCCGCGTCCGCACCGCTCGCGGTTTCGCACGCCTTCTACCTCGGCTACGAACTCTGCAAAGCCCGCACCGCGTTGACGCTCGGCAAGCAGTACACCCAGGACGAAGCCCTGCGCTGGGGTTTCCTCACCGTCCCCGAAATCAGCGCCCACGAAAGACGACGCAAGCCGTAGGTCAGGTTTTCCAGCCTGACCGGGTTGGCAGATCGATAGAATACGCCGTAGGATTCGGTAGGATCCAACGCACCGAATTGATTCGCGCCGATTCGCTCAATTCGCGGTGAGTATTATCCCCGGAGAACCGATGCGAATTCCCGTCATCGCGCTATTCCTCGCCACCACGCTTGCGGTTTCGCCCGGAGATTCCCGCGCCGCCGACGCGCTGCACCGCCTCACCTTCACCGACGACGCCAGAAAACAGCGCACCGTCGAAGGCCGCATCGTCGTCCATGCCCGCGACGGCGGCCTGCTCCTGGAAGCCCGCGACCGCGTCCTGTGGAGCGTCACCCCGCAGCAGCTCAAACGCAACGAAAAGACCGCGCAGAACTTCGCGCCGCTCTCCGCGAAAGAGGCCGCCGCGAAGCTCAGAACGGAATTCGGCGACGGGTTCTCCATCATCACGTCCGAGCACTACGTCCTGTGCAGCAACACCGGCAAATACTATTCGCAGTGGTGCCGCATCCTGTTCGAACGGCTGCTGACCGCCTTCTACAAGCACTGGGATTCCTCCAAGCTCGGCCTGAAACCGCCGGCGTCGCCACTTGTCGTCATCGTCTTCGCCGACCGCAAGCAGTACGCCCGCTACGCCACGGCCGACGCCGGGCCGTCGATGGCGGAAACGATCGGCTACTACTCCGCCCGCACGAACCGCGTCGCGCTGTTCGACCTCACGGCGACGCCCGGCGCGCGGCCGGCGCGGTCGCTGGGGGAAATCCGCCAAAAAGTCGTCAAAGTCCCGTTCAACGTCGCCACCCTCGTGCACGAAGCCACGCACCAGATCGCCTTCAACAGCGGCCTGCAGACCCGTTACGCCGACAACCCGCTGTGGCTCTCCGAAGGCCTCGCGATGTACTTCGAAACCCCGGACCTGCGGAATCCCAAAGGCTGGCGGACCGTCGGCCGCGTCAACCCCTTCCGCCTGCGACAGCTTCGCGAATTCCTCAAACGCCGCAAGCCGGGCTCGCTCACCTCGCTGACGACCACCGACAAACGTCTCGCCGCTGCCAAATCCCAGCCCGACGCCTACGCCGAAGCCTGGGGGCTGACGTACTTCCTCATCAAGACCCGCCGCAAGGAGTTCGAACAATACCTCGCCCTCATCTCCCGCAAACGCCCGCTGGTCTTCGGCACGGCGGCGGATCGCAAGAAGGAATTCGAGCAGGCGTTCGGCGATACGGAAAAGCTCGAGCAGGAATTCGCGCGGTATCTGTCGAACCCGCGGCTGCGGTAACGACGCCGTCGGAGTCTGCACAGTGATCAACCTGAATTACTTCTGCTCCGGCAACTCGCTCTTCGCGCCAATTCCCTTTTCGGCAACCGTTCCCACCATCATGATCGCGTCGCCGCGGGGCGCCTCCTTGCCCGTGATCTCAAACCGTGCCACGCCGAAGGGGACCTTGTCGCTCGTCCACACCGTCAGCGTGAAGGGGACGTTCGCTCGCCCCGTCTTCACCTCGAACTCGCCGTAAAGTCCGCCGGATTTGAATTTCCCGAGTTTCGTCTCGATCGTCTTCGGTTTCAACGTCTTCGAATTCTTGAGCGGCCCGCCCAGAAACGCGCCGCCGGGCTGGCTGAGGTCCCACGAGCCCGAGCCGTCCGATCGGCGCGCCGAACGCGGCCGCCCCTTCCCTTTGCTGCCGAGGAACCCGCTTCGCCAGCCGCGAACGATGTGCGCCGACGGCGTCTTGCCCTTTCCAATCTGCTTCTCAGGAATCAGGCACTTCAGAATGCGAACGCGGTCGTCCTTGTCGCCGCGGGTGACGTTCTGCCAGGTGTGGCGGAATTCGATCCAGCGGTGTTTGACGCCGTCGATCGTCTCCGTCCCCACCGACGAAACGGTCACCGTGCCGCGGAACTTCTCGACTTTCCCGTTGCGGCTGGTTTCGGAGCCGCTCATCTTGTACTGCACCCACGTGCGATCCTTCGGCAGGGTGTGAATGATGCCGTCGGCAACGGCGATCGGCGAAGCGGCGGCGACAATGACGACGGCGGAAATCGCGATACGGTGCATGACGGCTCCTTCGAGGCTGGGAAGCGAACTAGCGACCGACAACACGAGGCTGTGGCAATCGCGGCAGTCATCGACGTCTTGTATTGGGGAGGGGGAAACCAGGTCGTTCTTTTACTTTCACTGCAAGATAAGACACAATGTCTTGGATTGCAAGCGAAGGATTTCAGGAACTTCCAAGTATCCTCATGGATTACGTCGTCTTCCCCCGCCGCACCACCTTCCCCTCCCGCAGCGCCTGGTTCGCCAGATGCGCCGCCGCCGCCGCGACGACGCCGGCCTCCGCCGGGGCGCTGGGCTTCTTGTTCGCGCGGATCGCTTCCACCCAGTTCGCCAGGTGCACCGTTTCGCCGTCCGGCTTGTTGTAGAAGTCGAGGCCGCGGTTCCCGGCTCCCAGCACCAGTTCGCTGTACTTGATACGGCGGTGCCGTTCGGGGTGGATTTCGTACCGGCCGCGGTCGCAGTACAGCGTGGCGTCGGTCCCCATGAATTCCGTCATCGCCCCGTTGCGGGCGTTGCTGAATGTCCCCTCGAAGTAGACCTCGACGGTCGGAGGACGGAAACCAGAGGTCGGAGGTCGGCGATCGGAGGTCGGCGCATCCGACTTCCGACCTCCGTCCTCCGACCTCCGGTACTGAAGCAGCGTCTGCACCGTGTCCGGCGTTTCCCACAGACCCTTGGCCATGAAGAAATCGCCGATGCTCGTCGCCACCCGCGGCGGCTCCAGGTCCAGGCACCAGTGCACCACGTCGATCCAGTGCACCATCAGGTCCGTGAAAATCCCCCCGCCGAAATCCCAGAACCAACGCCAGTTCCGAAACCGGTACGCATCGAACGGCTGCTTGCGGGCCGAGCCGAGGAACCGCGTCCAGTCCACCGTTTTCGGGTCGATCGCCAGCTTCCCCCGCCTGGCCCGCGCGACGTTGCGGTTCCACGTGCAGTGCACCTTGATGACCTTGCCGATCGTCCCCTTCTGAATGATCTCGCGGGCCTTGATGAGGTGCGGCATGCTCCGCTGCTGCATCCCCACCTGGACCACCCGCTTGTGCCGGTTTTGCGCCTCGACGACCCGCTTTCCCTCGCTCAGCGCGTGCGTCAGCGGCTTCTCCACATACACATGCTTCCCCGCCGCACACGCATCCACGGTGACCGGCACATGCCAATGGTCCGGCGTCCCCACCACGACGGCGTCCACGTCCTTCCGGGCCAGCAGCGCATGATAATCCTTCGTCGCAAACGCCTTCGCATCCGCCAGCTTCTTCCCCAGCCCGAGGTGATGATCCCACACATCCGCCACCGCGACGATCTTGACGCCGGGCATCTTCCCCAAAGCCTGCATCAACCGCCGACACCGCCCCCCGGTGCCGATGCAGCCGACGGCCAACGTCTCATTCGCCTTGAACCCGGCCGCGGTGGCCGTGTAACCGGCGGTGAGGGCGGCGGTGGTGAGGGTGGAGGATTGGAGGAAGGAGCGGCGGGAGGGGTGTGTGGTCATGGCGTTGGACTCGATGAATTCAGTTCGAAGATTCAGTTTACTCGCCGAAGTACGATTTTTTCTCTCCCTTCGGACCAATGATGTCGAAAGTGATTTCGACATAGCCATCATCGCTGATTCGCATGAATCGAAGTCGGGGAATCAAGCTGTCAAACCAATCACCGGCCGCGATGCGTGCGGACACTTCAGCGGGGACGTATCCCAGAAAACGCTGTTTCGTGCCGAAGAGCCCTTTGGTAGTACCAACGATCCTGATCGCGTTGGAATCGTGCGCATTATTCGGCTCCCGCGCCCACGCAATCTGGTGCTTCTTGCCTTTGATGAACGCAGTGCACGCAGAGATTCTCGCGTGAACGCCAGCTACGGGCATTTCGTTTTCGAAGATTTGAAACCCGTCCGGGGATTCGTAGTCGACACGCTTCTTAATCGCCATCGAATTCCCCTGCGGATTCTATTGCGTCATGAATTGCATCAAGTCTCGAATTCCGTCAACACAACTGTGATGTATTGAACGAATCGCTCTTCGTCCATAAGGTCATTTCGAACGAACTTGTGATAGACGTTGTGAACTCGCACCATTTGGCTTCCAGCTGAAGGCACGACGGTCTCGCCAATGCGAGGAACACTGACGCAGATTGCGTCGAATTCCGTATCGGCATCCTCTTCGCCGTCCCGTGCCAAGTAGACGAAATGAACTGGAATCTCTGGAAGAAGGCCGCCTGGCATTTGGGTGTCCTCATCGTTGTTATTAGCCCGCGATCTCTTGACGTATCACAGCGAGGTCATCATACCCCGTCCCACCCCCCGCCGCGAACCGCACCCACCGGCGGCCGCGGCGTTGGAGTTCAACCTTCAGGTTGTCCCATTGCGGGCACAAGGGCCGTTGCCGGCGCCACGGGGCAACGTGAAAGTGGAACGCCAACGGCTGCGGTCGCTGACGCTCCCGACTCGCCGGCGGTGGGGGCTTCGTTCCGGAGGGACGCGGCGATAGTAGCCCGGCGATTCATCGCCGGGTGTCGGGCCGCGAAATGCGCCACAAGCCCCGGAGGGGCGGCCGAGGCTTTCGGCCGTCCCTCCGGGACTCGACTTCTCGGGATCGCCAATCCCCGGCAGTAAACTGCCGGGCTACTATCGGATGTCCCTCCGGGACGAAAACCGCCGCGGATCGTGTCACCGTGTCCGCCGCGGATCGTGTCACCGTGTCCGCCGCGGATCGTGTCACCGTGTCCGCCGCGGATCGTGTCACCGTGTCCGCCGCCCATCATACCCCGTCCCACCCCCCGCCGCGAACCGAACCTGCCAACCGCAAGCCGCCGCGCAGCGGCCGGGAACCCAAACCGACTGCTTGCTGTCGCCGGGCGGCGTGCCGTGGCCTTCGACAGCAAGCTGTCGGTTTGGGTTTTCGGCGAGCTTCGCTCGCACGGTCTGCGAGCTGCGCGGTGACCTTCCGTCAGAATGGCAACACGTCGTCTCCGTAGAGGAGTTGCCAGATCTTGATGATCGCTCCCTCGGCTTCGTGCGACTTCGCGTACTCGAACGCTTGCAAAAACGCCTCTTCGTCCGGCAGCGATTCCATGTGGCAGCCCTTGGCCCAGAAATGGCCGACGAATCCGTTCTCGTGCAGCATCTGCGTGGCGGCGAATCGAAATCTGCCGACGGTTGGTCGGATCTTCAGGCCGCCGAACTTGGCAATCAGGTGCACGTGCGCTCCGGCGACGGCGAGGATCGCAGGCGTCATCGGCAGGCTTTCGATATCGTTCGCAATGGCCTGGGCGACGATGGTTCGCTGCTCTGTTGAGAACGTCACCGGGGTCTGGACCGTCTCCTTTGCGCGTTCGTGTTCGTCACGGAAATCGTCCGGGTTGTACGTCGGCTCGCCGAAATGGCTTTTGCCTTCCGGCGGGGGAATGTAGCGGCTGGCACGCCAGGTTTTGAATCCGCGCGGGTCACCGGGGAGCCATTGGCCGTAGGTGCCGAAGGTGACCAACCACCATTTACCCATCATGGGGAGGCTCCTGAGGCTTGTGGAATCTCGGCGACAGCAAGCTGTCGGTTTGGGTTTTCGGCGAGCTGCGCTCGCACTGATTCCATCCCAATGTCGCCGCCCATGATACCCCTCTCACCGCCCGCCGTGAACCGAATCCGCCGCCAGACGCCGCGCAGCGGCCGGGAACCCAAACCGACAGCTTGCTGTCGCCGGGCTGCGTGTCGTGGCATTCGACAGCAAGCTGTCGGTTTGGGTTTTCGGCGAGCTGCGCTCGCACTGTTGGGCCCATTATGCCCCGCACGAAGGCCCGCATGATCTCGATGTTCACCGCAATGGCCTGCTCGCTGTTCAACACGCTGGAGAGCATCGCCACGCCCTGCTCGGTGAACGCATACGGCGGCGTGCGGCGGCCGCCCCAACTTGAAATCACAATTTGTGATTTCAAGTTGTCGAACTCCTCGCTCGTCAGTTGAAACATGAAATCGTCCGGGAACCGGGCGCGGTTCCGCTGCACTGCCTGATTCAACGCCCGATGCTCGACGCCGTACAACTCTGCCAGGTCGTGGCTCAATACGACCTTCTGGCCCCGAAACATGACGATCAACTGCTGCACCCGCTCGGGGGGCACGATCGCTTTTGCCGCTGTTTTTTTCTTCGCCATCAGGAAGTTCCATTCCGACGTCTTGCGGGAACGAGGACGTTCGCTGAATCACCAGTCGTGTACCGCCGCCCATCATACCCCGTCCCGCCCCCCGCCGCGAATCGAACCCGCCGTCGGCTCCGGTCGCTGACGCTCCCGGCTTGCCGGCGGAAACAACTCGACATTGCACATGGCTGCGGTAGAATTCGTTTGTCCCACATCCTGCCAGAGGTTTCGCCGCATGTCCACCACGATTCTTGACGAGTTTCTCGACGGGCGTGGCAATTTTCATTGGCACGGCGCGTTCGGGGTCGGGTGTGGAAAATTCAAAATTGCGGAGTGTGTTTTCCCATTGGGGTCGAGTTCCGTCGCAATTTTGAATTTTCCACACCCGACCCCATTGCCAGCGGAATTTGCCGCACCCTTCTCGACCCGGTGACCGATTGCCTGCCGCCGGACGTTGCGCGGCGGATTGCCGAAATGCAGCCGCGGCCGGAACTGCTGCAACGGCTCGAATCGCTGCAGGAGAAGGCGAACGAGGGCACGCTGACCGCCGCCGAACGGGCGGACTATGAGGAGTTCGTGGAGAGCATGAACTTCGTCGCGATTCTGAAATCGAAAGCCCGCGTCGCCCTTTCCCGGCAGAGTTCGTGATGGACGCTGTCCCCGCTCGCCCCGCACGTCGCGCTGCTCACCGCGGCTGCGACTCGCCTTTCGTGCCCACGAAATTGGACACCCGCAGGTAGAGATCGTCCGACTTGGGTTCCGTGCGGTAGATCCAGAACACGTGCGGGTGTCCCAGCGTCCTGGGGTCCGTCAGCCAGGTGACTTTCACGGTCCCCTTCGGCTGCATCATGGCCGGTCTGCTCTCGACGTTGAGAAACCGTCCCTTGTTGCCGCGATGGTGAATCTTCCAGGCGGTTTCCGGCGGATTTCCGTACTTGTCCGCGGAGGTCGCGCGGATCCGCAGTTCATAGGCGTCGGACAACGTCGACGGTCGGAAGCCGTCGCCGACGAACCTGTAGTCGATTTCCCAGGTGCAGACGGGGCCGGACCGCGATCTCTTCGAACCCAGATACCGCACCGCGGTCAGCTCGATTTCCTTCTGCGAAAAGTGGCCGACTTCATGCAGGCCTTCGTTCTTGAACGGCGTCGGTTCCACAACCGCCGGCGGGCCCGGGGCGACTCCACCATTCGGCTTGTCGGCCTCGTTCCCGGTTTTGGAATCGTCCCCCGCGTTGCACCCCACGAGAATTCCCAAGCCGATGAGAAGTGGACGAGCGAAACGTGTCTTCATGCCGAGTCTCCCGAGCAATGGACCGGTTCGAGTTTCCACTTCTGGAAACAGCGTTGATCGATGAAGATCATACCGCCTGCGGACGACGGTCGCGAATCGCACCCGTCGGCGGCTGCTGCGTTGGCGTTCCGGCCGCCCGTGGCGGGCACAACGGGGCAACCTGAAGGTTGAACTCCAACGGCTCCGGTCGCTGACGCTCCCGGCTCGCCGGCGGTATTCGTCCGGGAAGGACGTTAATAGTGATACCGGGCCTGCAGAAAGTCGATGCGTGTCTCGCTGACCAGATACACGATGCGATGTTCCTGCGTGAGCCGCCGCGACCACGTGTTCGGGGCGAGGTATTTCAACGGTTCCGGTTTGCCGATGCCGGCAAACGGGTCGCGGATGACGTGTTCAATCAGGTCCAGCGCCCGCAGCGCCGTCTTGCGGTCGGTGGCGACCCAATACCGGAGGTCTTCCCGAAACTCCGGGTGGAACACCGCATCCCGCGCGGCCTTTACCTTCCGCTTAGTTCGCTTCTTCAAGCCCCAGTTCCTGACGCAGTTTTTCGAGCGGCTGCGGCTTGCCGCTCTTCGCCTGGGCGCGACGCAAGGCGGAAAGCAGCCGTTGTGCGTTCCGGGGAGAACGCAGCAGATGCGCGGTTTCCAGCAAACTGGACAGTTCCTCAGCCGCCACCAGGGCCACCGACTCGTGGCCGCGGCGATTGACAATCACCACCTCGCGGTCGGACGTGACCTGGTCGAACAGCGACGCCAGGTTTTCGCGGGCGTTGCTGTACGTCGTGTGAATCGCCATCGGTGCCTCCATTGGACAGGTTTATTGTACAACTTTTGAGTTCAATGGGAAACGGCCTGTTCCACAAGTTCCAGTTCGAGGCCGAGGGCGTTTGCGACGGCGAGTAGATTTGACAGTTTGACGTCCTTTCCCCGCTCAAGGTCGCGAACGGTCGCCTGATTGCTGATGCCGGCTCGCTTGGCCAACGCGTACCAGGTCAGTCCCTGAGCCTCGCGCGCCTGGCGAATCGTTGCGGGAATGCCGGGGGGAGAGGGTGCGCGGCCCGTTCCCGGCCTGGGGGGGATGTCCTTCATCGCCGCTTCGCGAATCCTGGCGTGCCGCGCTTGCTCTTCCGGCGTCAAGGGGCGGTTCACGTGTTTCAGTTTCCTGTCGGCCATTCGTCGCTTCCGGTGTTATGGCTCTGGGACTTCATACGCAGTCACCGGCAAGACCGTTTCCGAGTCGACCTCTTCGTAAACCACGACGATGTATCGCCCATCGGGGACAGATCCGAAAACACAGGGCCGCCCACTGGTGCGGCTCGTGTCCATCGACTCGTAATTCTCCAGCACATAGTCCACGTCGTCAGTCGTCAGGTCATGTTCTTCGACGTGCTGCACGTTACCACCTGGTGAGTCGTCCCAGATGACGTGCGTCCAACTCATGTGCCGCTCCGTTTTCTCGTCGTTGCATCCATTATAGCATTTCAATGCAGTACAACAACTGGAATCAGTAACCGTGGTCGGGACATCGGGACGTTGCTCTCAGCGAATCAACCTGAGATTGTATACGCCGGCTCGCGGATGCCGGAATCGGCGAGAGGAAGAATCTGCCGCCTTCCGTAATCGCAGGCAAATTCGAGCAGCGACTCGTCGACGAGTTCGCCGTGTCCCGGAATCGCGTCGGGGCAGCGATCGGTAATCAACGTCAAATCCGCTATTGTGAACTGTAGTTGTTCGAACCAGAGCGGTGCCGGGCCGCCGCGCTCCGAATTTGGACGTTTCGACATGATTCTCTCCAATGACGCCAACCGCCGTGATTTTCTTTCCTGGGTCGCCAACGGCCTCGGCACGGCGGCGTTTTTTTCGCTGGTGCGAAACGAGGAATCGCTGTTGGCGGCGCCGGTGAAAGGGGAAGCGGCCGATCCGCCGCCACATTTCCCCGCGAAGGCGAAGCGGGTGATTCACATCTGCCTTACCGGCGGGCTCAGCCAGGTCGATTCGTTCGACTACAAACCCGCGCTGGAGAAACACCACGGCAAACCGCTGTCGGGGACGGAGAAGCCGGACGTGTTCTTCGGCAAGATCGGGCAGTTGCGGAAGGGCGACTGGGCGTTCAAACAGCGCGGCGAAAGCGGGCTGTGGATTTCGGACCTCTTCCCGCACATCGCGGAATGTGCCGACGAGCTGGCCGTCATCCGCTCGATGTTCGCCGAGACGTCAAACCACACGCCGGCCACGTTTCAGGAGAACACCGGGTTCCGGCTGAACGGGTTTCCGGTGTTCGGAGCGTGGATGTCTTATGGGCTGGGCAGCGAGACCGACAACCTGCCGGCCTACGTCGTCATTCCCGATTCGCGCGGCGTGCCGGCCGGCGGGTCGATCAACTGGAGCAACGGGTTTCTCCCGGCGAGGCATCAGGGGGTGACGATCCGCAGCAAGGGGACGCCGATCGACGACCTGTTTCCGTCACGGCCGATCAAATCGCAAACCGAACGCGACAGCCGCGACCTGCTGGCGGCGCTGAACCGCCGGCATCTCGAACGGCGCGGCGAGAACGATCTGCTGGCGTCGCGGATTCGCAGTTACGAGCTGGCGGCGAAGATGCAGCTTGCCGTGCCGGAGGTGACGAATCTCGACGGCGAAACGAAAGCCACGCACGAACTGTACGGACTGGACGGGAAGGAAACCGCCGATTTCGGCCGCGGCTGCCTGCTGGCCCGGCGGCTGCTGGAGCGCGGCGTGCGGTTCGTGCAGCTCTTCGCCGGCGGCGCGTTCGGCAGCCCGCGAATCAACTGGGACGGGCACGAAAACATGCAGCAGAACCACGGCCGCGAGGCGGGCCGCATCGACAAGCCGGTCGCCGGCCTGCTCCGCGACCTGCGGCGGCGGGGAATGCTCGACGAGGTGCTGGTGTTGTTCACATCGGAATTCGGCCGCACGCCGTTCACGCAGTCCAACGCCGGCGTGCTGGGCATCGGCCGCGACCACAACCAGTACGGGTTCTCGATCTGGCTGGCCGGGGCGGGGTTGAAGCACGGCCTCGCTTACGGCAACACCGACGAGTTCGGGCTGAAGGCGGTCGACAAGCGAGTGCACTGGCACGACTTCCACGCGACGGTGCTGCACCTGCTGGGGATCGACCACGAACGGCTGACGTTCTACCATAACGGCATCCAGCGACGGCTGACGAACGTGCATGGGCACGTGGTGCGGGAGATTCTGGCTTGAGTTGGTGTACCGACTTCACCCGGCCCATTGTGCGAACGACGGCCACACGACGCACATCGGGCCGACTGAAGTCGGTACACCAGCAGACCTGGAGGACCAAGAATGACGGACGCCGGCGTTTCGATTACCTATTGCGTGCAGTGAAACTATCTTCCCAGGGCCGCCGGTCTGGCGGACGCGATCAAACGGCACGCCGGCGTCGAGCCGGAGCTGATTCCCGGAAAGGGGGGCGTTTTCGACGTGGTCGTGAACGGGCAGCGGATCTACTCGAAGCACGACACCGGCCGCTTCCCCGACGACGCGGAAATCCTGTCGCAGCTTCCCGGCGGCGGTTGAACGCGGAGAATCCATCAGCCGGCACGCGCTAGCGTCCGGTTTGTGCGACGTACGCAACAACCGGGGGCTAGCGCCCGCCGGCTGATGAATCCTCTGGGCTAATAATCGTTGGCGACTTCCTTGCCCGCCCGTGTGGCGAGCGCCTGGTGGACGGTGATGTTCATGTTTTCCGAGATGAACCGCACGCGGCCGTCGACGAACAGGAAGAACGCCCCGCCGGAGTGGTAGCTGCTGAAGTCGTCGAGGTGCCCGCCGACGTAGTTCACGGTGTGGTCGGCGACGCCCAGAATGCGGGCGAACGCCTCTTCCCCCTCGGGCACGACCCCCACCCAGGTGGAATGCCACTCGGGGGAAACGTCGGTGCGGGTCTTCCGCTCGCCCACGTGGTAGGTGTTGCTCGTCCCGTCGATCACGTCGCGAAAGCGGACTGAGGAATTGTGGTGGAACATGCCGTTGCCGCGGCAGGTGTTCCCCGGGGCGAGCCCTTCGCAGTCTTCCAGCTCGAGGGTGCCGAAGTTGCCGATGTAGTTTGCCGACGGCAGCTTCGCCAGCGGCGCGCCGGTGCTTTCGCTGTTGATCGTCCAGAACTCCTCGGACGGGTCGTTGGGGTTGCGGAACACCGGCAGCGACGTGTTCAGCGCGATCGCGTTGGCCGGGGCAAGCAGCGGCTGCGAGAAGTTGAGGTTGTCGTAGAGCGGCTTCTGTTCGAGCTGCGGCAGCAGGAACGCCCCCCAGCCGAACCCGGACGGCCCCTCGACGTGCGGGCTGCCCTGGGTGACGCCGATCCAGCCGGGGGGGAAAGTGCCGTGCGTCTCGTGGTAGTTGTGCAGCGCGATGCCGATCTGCTTGAGGTTGTTGCGGTTGGCCGTCCGGCGTGCGGCCTCGCGGGCCTGCTGCACGGCGGGGAGCAGCAGCGCGATCAGAATGGCGATGATGGCGATCACCACCAGCAGCTCAATCAGCGTGAACCCGCGCCGCCGGCGGCGAAACGGGTGTGGGGATGTCGTGTCCATGGGAAGCCTCGATGGAAAATGAAAGTCGAAGGTCTCAAAGTCAAAGGTCGAAAGGTCGGACTTTGTTTGTTGCTTTCAGACTTTCGACTTTCGACCTTCCGACTTTCGACTGGGTTAATCGCAGATGAACGCGCGCAGCCGCGCGCGGGAAAAATCGCCCGTAGGACGGCCTTCCGAGGCCGTCCGATTTGTCAGAGAACGCCCTGGACGGCCTTGGAAGGCCGTCCTGCGGCGCGCGCAGCCGAAGACCGAAGGAAATCGAGCGGAGAATCCGGCATCGTCGCAGGGTCAGGCTGCGGGCGGGCCGCGGGAGAGATGCAGCGAACGCTCGGCGGAACGCGGGGCCGACACCGGTTCGGCGGAATGCTCCGCGACGAGTTCCGGTTCGCTCACGACGGCGACGGCGACTTCCAGCAGCGGCTTGTTCGCCAGCGACTGGCAGATCAGGCACTGGTCGTCGTCAACCGGAGCGGGGGAGCGCTGGGGCGGATGAGAATGCCGCGATTCGCCGCTCTCGACGGCGGCCGGCGAATGGCCGTGATGCCCGCAGGAGCAGGCCGGCGCGGCGGGAGCAGCCGCGTCGCGGAGCACCACCGCGTGATGCTCGTGATGATGCCCGTAATGCAGCGCAACCGCCGCGTTGGCGCCGACGAAGGCGAGCAGCGCGAGAACGGCGGTGAAACGGCGGGGCAGCATTCGTGGTCCGGCCAGACGGAAGGATTCAAAGATTCATTGTGACCGAATCCAGCCGAATCACAAGCCGAACCGGGCGGAATTCACACAATCCTCAGGGCCGATCCCACCTGAACGTGCCACTGCTTGACGAACGCCGCCATCCGCGTTGAGTTCTGATGGATTCTCCCGGCGTTCGCCAGGCAGTGCTTCGCTGATTCGCGACCGTGGGGCGCGACCGCACTGCTTGACGGATGCCGATGATGCGGTCGGCGCGATCGGAGCGAATCGCGGCATCCGTCAAGCAGTGGCACGGTCTACCCGATCACGACTTCGGCGGGGGCGGCTTCTCGAACTCGATGTTCTTGATCAGCTCTTCGGGCCGTTCTTCGCCGTTGACGATCCGCATGCGGCCGCGGCAGGCGCTGGTGGCCTTGATCAGGTAGCGGTGGTTGACGTTGTAGTCAAACTTGATCTTCGCCTTCAGTTCCTTTTCGAGTTTCGTTCTGTCGGGCTGCAGGGCGGCCTGATCGCGGACGTATCTGGCGACCGCGTCGTTGAGCCGCTTGAACAGCTTGTCCTCCCCGATGCGTTGCCGGGCCTGCTCGCGGTTGAGCAGCTCTGCCTCATTGAGCTTGATGTACGTGTCAATTTCGGCCGGCGTGGCGTTCAGCGGCGGCTTCAACGCGGCGTTGTTGCCGAACTGCAGCGACGCCAGCGAACCGTCCGCCTTGTTCGTCATCCGGATTTCGAGCGGCTGGATCGCGACGTCCTTGGGATCGGCGGTGGGCTTGCCCTGGGGCATGTTGATGCTGAAGTCCCCTTCCGGCTCGATGATCTTCAGCGTGAGCATGAAGAAGATCAGCAATTGAAAGACGACGTCGATCATGGGGGCCATCTGCGGCTCGATCTTCTCGGCAGCAGCGCCGGAACCGCGAACTTTCATGGTGACGTTCCTGTCGCTTTCATTGTCGGTCTGTTTCAGCCCGAAACGGCTCAAAGACGAGACAGAGAGATTGGTGACAGAAAAATGAGGAGAGCGGATCGCGAATTATGTCTTAACAACTTGTGTTCCGATGCCGATGCCGCTAAGGGCTTTGAGTTGGAATCTTTCTGTCACCAATCTTTCTGTCTGACTCTTTTCACTTTTCGACGACGTTTTCCCGCCCCTTCTGCGTGGCCGAGAAGGCGAACTTTTCGAAGCCGGCTTCCTGGCAGTGGGAGACGATGTCGGTCGTGATGCCGCCGGGGGCTTCGCCGTCGGCGCGAATGATGATCGTCGTCTCCTTGACTTCTTTCTTGTCGCGCTCGATCGAGCGATTGATCCGGCCGAGGTAATCTTTGAACAGCGCCTCCTCGTCGGGCCAGACGAAGCCGTTGGGGTAGCGGGGGTCGCTCGCGTCGGTGACGTCGGTGCGGGTGACGCCGGGGAGCCAGACGTAGGGTTTGCCCTGCTTGACCCCCTGTTTGTCGCGGATATAGCCGACGTTGATGACCCGTTTTTCCGGCCGGGCGGACTTCGACGGGCGGGCCAGCTCGTCGCGGGGGAGCTTGACCCGTTCGTCGGCCTGCGTCTGCTCGAAATTGATGACCACCATGAAGAACGCGATCAACTGAAACACGATGTCGATCATCGGCGTCATGTTGATCTCGACCTGGGCGGGCTTGGTGGGTTTGATTTTCATTGGCTTGGTGAGTGGTGAGTGGTGAGTGGTGAGTGGTGAGTGCTTCACAAATGATCGCACATCCCGCATCCCTCATCCTTCATCCTTCATCCTTCATCCTTCATCCTTCATCCTTCATCCTCATCCCTCTTTCTGCGCGGGGGCGGTCGCGGGGGCGGCGCCGCCGGCGGGCTTCGATGCCTTGCCGATGGCCGAGAACCGCGACATCAGCCCTTCGCTGATGATGCCGATCTCCAGCACGAACCGCGCGACCCGGTTGCGGAGCAGGCTGTAGGCGATCATGGCGGGGATGGCGATCCCCAGCCCCTCCAGCGTGGTGAACAGCGCCATGTTGATGCCTTCCGCCAGCACCGACGGCGGCGGCGACGTTTTCGACGAGGCGATTTTGCCGAAGCTGTCGATCATGCCGTGCACGGTCCCCATCAGCCCGAACATGGGGGCGATGGCGCCGATGAGGGCCAGGTAGCTCAGGCGGTGCTCGAGCGTCATGTTTTCGTCCTCGCCGACCTCCTGCATGCCTTCGATGGCTTCGCTGTAGCCGCGGTTCAGCCGGCTCAGCCCGGCCCCCAGCACGCGGGCGATGAACGAGTCGTCCCCCTTGGCGATCTCGAACGCCCCCTGGTAGTCCTTGGTGGTCAGCTTCTGCTCGAACTCCTCGATGAAGGCGGCAGGAAGCAGCACGTCGCGGCGGACCTGCAGGATGTTCATAATCACCAGCGCCACCATCGCGAACGACAGCAGCAGGAAGATCGTCCCGTAGATCCAGCCGTTGGCCTTCAGCAGCAGCGTGAGGAAGCTCTGCCCTTCCTCTTCGCCGCCGGAGCCGGCCTCTTCGGCCGCGAACACGGCGGACGATTCGAGCGTGGTGGCCACGGTGGCGATCACCGCGAAGGCGGCGAACGCGAGCAGCACGAACGCGATTCCCCGCTTCAGGCGGGCTGTGTCAGAGAGAATACCGTCGAACATCGTCGTCTCCAGGGGGATGCCGTGCAGGCGTTTCGGAATGTTCCAGTGCGGGAGTATTGGAGTGTTGGAGTGTTGGAGTGTTGGAACTGATTGAAGGACGGACTTCTGCATCACTCCACTACTCCATCACTCCATTCTTCTACTCCATCACTCCATCACTCCATTCTTCTACTCCATCACTCCATCACTCCATTCTTCGACTCCATCACTCCATTCTTTACTTCTTCGCCCACTCGCTGTTGGGATACTCCGCTTTCAGCCGCGCCTTGGCGGTGCCGGCTCGCACGGGTTTGCCGACTTCGGCCCAGAGCTGCGAGAGGTAGTACAGCGACTTGGGATGGTATTTCGTTTCCCTGGTGAACAGCACGTCGACGTGCAGGTAGGCCAGCAGGGCCTCTTTGGGGCGGCCCAGGGCGCGGTAGCTGTCGCCCTGCAGCGTGTAAGCTTCGGCGAGCAGTTCGGTTTCGGCGGCGGTCGCTCCGTCGACGACGTCCCGCAGCGCTTTGAGCGCTTCGTCGTTCTTGCTGGTCTGCTGCAGGCAGGCGGCCTTGCCCAGCGCGGCCTGGTTCTTGAGCGGTTTCATCAGCGGTTCGCTGGAGACCTGTTTCAGCACGTCTTCGTAAATCGCCAGCGCCGGCTGCGGCTTGTTCTGCACGAGAAGCACGCGGGCTTCGGCGACGCGGGCGGCCAGTTGCACGTCTTTCCACGGGGCCTTCGCCAATTCCGCGAAATTCCGTGAGGCATCGGCGTAGTTTTTGGCCGAAAGCTGCAGGTCTCCCAGCAGCGCGACCAGCTCGTAGTGGTGGTAGCTGTCGGGGTTGGCCTTGCGGAAGGCCTCCAGCGTCCCAATCGCCGCGGCGACCTTCGTCGGGTCTCCCAGCGCCAGCTTCGCGGTCGCGCGGGCCATGAAGAACCGCAGATCGGCCTTTACGTTGTCGCTGGTCTTGGCGTCCTTCAGGAATTTGTCGTAGCCGTCGTAAGCGTCCTTGTAGCGGCCGTTCGCTTCGGCGGTGAGGAAGGCGTTGAGCGTCGGGGGCGTGCCGTCCCAGTCGATGCGGGCGATGTCGTTGACGGGGACGCTGACCGGCTTGTCCTTCCGCAGCCCGGTCTTGATGACGACCGCCGTCTTGCTGACCGACTCGATCTTGCCGGCAAGCTGTTTGTTCGTGCTCTTCAGCAGGATGGAATCGGCCGCGAACCCCGTCGCGGCAAACGAGGCCGCGAGGGCGAAGGCGAGTGAATTGATGAAGTGCCTATGGCGGATCATGAATATCCCTTTGTTGGACTCAGCCCGGCTTTTTTGGCGTCGGGGGTTGTGTGCGGGGCTTCGCGGCGGCTGCTCCGGCGGACGGCTTCCGCGCCGGCTGCTGGCCGGCGGCCGGGCGCGCCGCGGAACGCGGCTTGGCCGGGGCCGCCGAAGGCGACGTCCCTCCCCCCGCCGCGAACGGCGAGGAGCCGAACGCGTAGTCGGCGTAGGCGGGGCGGGGGCGTTTCCCCTTGCCCATCGACTTGAAAATCATCCAGCCGATGCCTCCCAGCCCTCCCAGCAGAACGAGCAGACCGACGATCATCGGCAGCGCGCTGGAACTTGCCGGTTCCGGCTTGTCGGCGCGGGTCGTGGCGGTATCGGTCTGGTCGTCACCGGACTGTTTCGCCTCGGCCGTCTTCTTCTTGCCGCTCTTGGCGACCGGATCGACGGCGTCCTCGCTCGTCGGTACGGGCCAGGTGAGGGCGATGCGTTCCGTCGGCGTCTTCCCCATTTCCACCTGCACGTCGCGGAACAGGTCGTCGAACGCCTTCTTCGCGTCGACCGGTTTGCGGGTCGACTCGTCGATGAACGTCAAGTCGTCGATGAAGCCGCACGCGGAGGAGAACGCGATCAACTGCCGCATCGCGTTGCTGAGCACCTGCACGCGTTTGGGGTCGGTCTTGCTTGCGTTCTGGCCGATGCCCTGCTGCATGCGGCACCAGGAGGTGTAGTACTGGGCCTGCAGGTACTTCTGCTTGTAGTCTCTCTGCTGGTCGGTCCAGCCGGCGCGGTTGTTGTCGCGGGGGAAGTCGGTGCTCTGCAGGATGCGTGTGGCGATGCCGGCCCAGCCCCACAGGCCGCGGCCCTTGTCGCCCTCGATGGCGATTTGCAGCTTGTCGACCTTGCCGCTGGCCCCCCAGGCTTGCAGCGCCAACGCCGCCTCGATCTGCGCCCGCAGGAAGTTCGGCTTTTCCTTGATGACGCCTTCGACGATTTCGAGGGCCTTGGCGTAGTCCTGCTGGCGGCGTTTGCTGTTGGCCAGCCGCAGCCGCACGCCGAGCCGCTGATCCTTGTCGATCTTCCCGCTGTCGAGAATCATCTCGTAGGCTGTGGCGGCCTGCTTGAAGTAGTCGGCGGCCTGGGGGTCGTCTCCCAGCCCCTCGCCCATGCCGTAGGAGGTTTCGGCGATCCAGATCAGGGAGTTGTACGGCAGGCCGGCCTTCTTCTCGAAGAGCTTGTCGACGATCCACTTGAAGTTCTGGCGTTCTTCGTTGAGCCGCTGGGCCTGCCCCTGGTTCTTGAGCCGCTCGAACTCGCTCTGCAGGTCGCGTCCCAGTTGCTCGTAGATCTGGGTGACGTTTTCCTGGTCCTGCCCTCCCGCGATCTTTTCGAGGGTGGCCATCGCCTGCTCGAATTCGTCGCGATTGTGGATGCCGATGTACGCCCGGGCCAGCAACTGGTACACCAGCCCGGCGAACTTGCGGCTGGTGATGCCCCGCTCGGCGGGACGCTGCGACTCGTCGGCGACCTTGACGGCGGCGACGACGGAATGCGGCGGGTCGTTGAGCAGGGCGATGACCTTTTCGTACTCGCCGATGCCGATCAGGTACTGCGCCAGCGACGTTTTGCCCGCGATGAGGTCGTCGGGGGAAGCGGCGTTCTCGGGGGTGTCGGCCTGCAGGCGGTCGACGCCGGTCTTCAGATACCACGCCGCCAGCACCTGCCACAGGTCGAGCTTTTGTTGAAGGGCGGCTTTGAGCGCCTCGTCGGAGAGGGCGGCAAGCTGCTTTTCGAATCGCTGGTCGAGCTCGGTGCGGGACTGCTTCCGCAGGCTGGCGATCAGCAACGCGCGCAGCTCGTCGTGCTTGCGGGTCTTGATCTGCTCCGCGGTGAGCTTCGTCAACGTGGGCAGCACTTGGCGCAGCTCCGCGGTCGATTTCGCCAGCGCGTCGGCGACCGGCTTCGATTCCGGGGCGGACTTCTTCTTGAGCTTCCCGGCTGGCTTCTTCCCGCGCTTCTTGACCTTCGGTTTCGTGTCATCCGTTTCGTCGAGCTGCTTTCCCGCGGGTGCGGGGCCGGCGGCGAGCTTCGCGTTCAGCTCCTGCTGCTTCCGCAGGCGTTCCCAGTCCGACCACGACGGGTTCAGCAGGTCGGCGACGGCGACGGCCCACTCCCCGCCGACGCTCTGCCGTAACGCATCGAGCCGGTTCTGGCGGTTCGGCTCGCGGGCGGCGACGGCCAGATAAGCCGCCCAGTACGACTGCCCGGTCCGCAGCAGCGCGTAGGAGTAACGCCCGCGGGCGGAAGGCGGAATCCGCGAGTACCAGCGGGCCGCCAGCAGCGGGCGGTTCTGGCCGTCGTAGATGTCCCCCAGCTTGTAGACGGCGTCGACGGCCCGTTTGCTCTCGGGCCAGTTCTCGGTGATCGACAGTGCGGTGCGGATGATCCACTGCATCTCGGTGTCGCGGCTCCCGCGCGGGGCCAGCGAATGGATGCGGCTGTAACAGGCCATCGCCAGATACGCGCAGTCGCGGGCCATGTCGGGGGACTGCTGCTTGAAGTTCCGCGACACGAATTCGGCGAGGACGGCAGCGTCGTAGAGCAGGTCGTTCTGCTTGTAGAGGTCGGCCTGCAGATAATAGAGGTACGCCAGCAGATAGCGGGCGGTGTTGACGTGCTCCGGCTTGTCCTTCTGGCTCGCCAGCTTCAGCGCCAGCCGGTACAGGCGGGTCGCCTCGTCGATCTGCTCTCTGAGTTTTGCGGCAAGTTCGTCGCGCTCCGGTTTCGGCTTCCCGGCGGCTCTGGCCTTCTTCAGCGAATCCTCCGCGCTCTTGATGCCGCTGAAGCTCACCTGCGCGGCGGAATAGGCGTCGGGAAACGTGTCGGGGTCTTTGGTCTGCAGGCCGCGTGCCCGCTTGAGGCGGGCGATCATCATCGTGGTGACGTCTTTGTACTTGCCGGGGAAGGCGTTGACGTACTCGGCATCGCGCTGGGCGTCGCGCTGCAGCCGCGCGCGGTTCTGCGCCGGCGTTCCCGGTAAACTGGCCAGCTTCTCAGGGTTGGCGGCCAGTTTTTCGCGGGCGATGGCTATCTGGTAGACGATCCCCAGCCCGGTGGGGGTCTGCCGCAGCCGGCGGTTCTTCTGCAGCCATTCGGCCGCGTCAGCGATGACAAGCTGATAGTCCTTCCGCTGTTCGTGGTTCAGGGAGATCAGCCTGAAGTGCAGGACCTGGTCCTGGATTTTGACGAACCACGGGTCCTTCGCCTCATGTGCCAGGAATTCGTTGTAGATCCCCAGCGCCCGCCCGATTTCGTTCTGCTCCTCAAAGCATTTCCCCTGCCACACGCGGGACAGTAAACCGATCTTTTGCGTGCGATACCGGGTGTGGATCGCCTCGAATTGCTTCGACGCGGCAGTGAGGATCCGCTTGAATTCCGCGCTGGTCCGCGGGTGGATCTGCGCTTCCTCGTAGGTTGTCATCGCCAGATTGTACTGGGCAAGCATGAATTCAACCTCCGCCGCGTCCCGCTGCTGCTTGAGCTGCGGGTCCGGCGTGAATACGGGGAACTTCTTCCACCGCTTCTCATGCTCGTCGTGCGCCGACTGAAACACGTTGCGGGCCGTGTCGATGCTGCTCTGGGCCAGCTTCGCGTATTTGTCCCGTTCGGTGGCGTTCGACGGCGATTGCGACTGCAGCGTGTAGGCCCGCGCCTTGCCCAGAAAGATGTTCCCGCGGCGGGTCGTCGCGTCCCCCAGCAGCGTGTGGCCGGGGTTGTCGCGGATGAACTTCTCCAGTTCCGACGCCGCCCGGTCCAGCAGCCGCAACTGCAATTCGGCGTTCTTGCCCGTGAACGCCTCTTCCGTCAGCGTGAGGGCCCGCTCGTAGGGGATGCGTTTCTTGATCTCCCCGGGCACCCGCGGGTCTTTCGCGAGGCGGTCGAGGTACTCGTCGACGGTGTCGTAGTAGCCCTGCGCCCGCAGACCGCGGATGAATGGCAGCACGAGGTCCGCCGCGGCGGCGGGCCGAGCATTCGCAATCACCATCGCCGCCAGGACGATCGTGCAGCAAACAGACTTCATCGCGTCACATCCGTTGTCGGGCCGCAGGTGGAAGGGAAGCGCGGGGAATCGCGTCGCTGACGGAAATCGGGCCTCTCTCCGAAGGACCTCACGAGGGTAGTGCGGAATTAATTCCGCACTACTGAGATCAGGCGCGCGTCACAGACATTCGTCCCGACACGCAAGGGCGGCCCGCGGGATGACGTCCCGGATCGAGGAAAGTCCCGGTCACTCGTAAATCACCGACATCTTCAGCATATCGGGGGTTTCCGGGGTTCGCAACAAAGACCGTTGCCGCAAATCCGGCGGCGCGCAGCCGGAGGGGCGATCGTCTCCAGGCGTTCTTGCCGGGCGGGGTCAACTGAACTACAAAGGCGTCAAAGTTCTTGTTTCCTGCGCAAATTTCGGTGTACGCGAACGGGCCGGAACTCGCTGACAGAAACATTGATGACAAAAAAATCTCGCGGAATTCCAGTGAAAAGTCATATTTTTGTCATCAATCTTTCTGTCAGCAGGACCCTGAGGATACATGCTGCCGCATTTGGGGATCGCGTGTGGAAAGAGAGAATCTTTCACCCCCCAATTTATAACCCGCCCTTGATCAGACTCGAAAAGACGCGGGTGAATGATTGGCAGGTGAAAAATACCTTGTTTCAAAGTTTGGTTACGGCAATGCCGCGCTGGGTTATCTTCGAAAGCGAGTCAAGGCGAAGTCGCCCGCCATCGCCGAGCACGGTAAACTGAACGGCGAATGACGCCAACCCGGAAAACACGCTCATGGCCACCGCATCCCCTTCGAAACTGCTGACCGCTGAAGAATATTTCCGGATGCCTCGGCCGGATGTTCCCACGGAACTCGTGCGGGGAGAAGTCGTTGAACTGAAATGGCACGGATTTCGACACGGCACGGTCTGCGTTCGTATTGGGAAGGTCCTGGATTCGTTTTGCGAGGCCCGCGATCTGGGGCAGGTCGTCGGGACTGGCGTGATTACCGAGCGCGGCCCCGACACCGTCCGCGGAGCCGACGTGGCGTACTACAGTTATTCGCGACTGCCGAAAGACCAAGAGCCGGAAGGCTATCCCGACGTCGCGCCCGATCTCGTCTTCGAAGTCCTCTCCCCGAGCAATCGCTGGCCGCAGGTGCTTGCGAAAGTGGAGGAGTACCTGAAGGCCGGCGTGAGCGTGGCGGTGGTCGTCGATCCCAAGGCGAACAAGCTGCAGATCTACCGGGGCGAGGACGCGGACGAACCGGTGGCCGTGTTGAATGCCTCGGACACGTTCGAACTGCCGGACATTTTGCCGGGGTTTTCGATGACCGTCGGCAAGCTGATCCGCAGATAGTGCGACGGGAACGGGGACAGGTCCATTTTTCAGAGGAACGCTTTCCGGCGAAACTCGTCGTTCGCCGAAAAATGGACCAGTCCCCGGGTTCACTTCGCGGTTTCCACCTTCAGGCCGAGGCGTTGCAGGAACGGCTCCATGCGGGGTTCGCGGCCGAGGTAGTCTTTGACCATGTCCATTTCGTCCATCGACCCGCCGCGGGCCAGGATTTTCCTGCGGTAGTACAGGCCGGCCTTCGGATTGAGCATGCCGAGCTGCTTGAACCGCTCGAACATGTCCTGGGCGTAGACCAGCGACCACAGGTAGCCGTAATAGCCGGCCTGGTAACCGGTCAGGTGGCCGAACGACGCTTGGAAGTACGTGTTCGGCACAGGCTGGTACAGTTCGATCTCGCCGAACAGGTCGTTGGCGACTTTCGTCGAGTCGACCTTGCCGTCGGGGTCGGTGTGGTAGGTCATGTCGATGGTGCCGTAGTAGATCTGCCGCTCGGCCTTCATGCCGGAGCCGAGGTACTTGGCCTTGAGCAGCCCCCGCAGCAGGTCGTCGGGGAAGGGTTTGCCGGTCTTGTAGTGGCGGGCGAAGGTTTTGAGCACCTTCGCGTCCCAGACCCAGTTTTCGAACATCTGCGAAGGGGCCTCGACGAAATCGGTTGCGGTGTTCGTGCCGGAGTACTCGCCGAACTTCGTCTCCGTCAGGATGCTGTGCAGGCAGTGGCCGAACTCGTGGAAGAACGTCTCCACTTCCTCGTGCGTCAGCAGCGCCGGCTTCTCTTTCGTCGGTTTCGTGAAGTTGCAGACCAGTGCGGCCATCGGTTTGGTGACCTTGCCGCCGATCCAGACTTTCCGCGGATGCAGCCCCCACTGGGCGGCGTGACCGTACTTGTTGGGGCGGGGATGCAGGTCGAGATAGAACCAGCCGATGACGGAATCGGACGCCTTGTCGCGGACTTCATACGCCTTCGCGTCGGGATGCCACAGCTTGTAGCCGAGCTTGTCCGCGGATGTGGTGATCTCCCGATATTCCAACCCGTACAGGCTCTGCGTGATGTCGAACAGCCCCTTCACGACGCGGTCGAGCGGAAAATACTCGCGGACCTTTTCGGCGTCGACGGCGTATTTGGTCTTCATCAGCCGCTTTTCGTAGAACGAAAAATCCCACGGATAGAACTCGACCTTTTCCGCTTTCGTGTGGTCGCGTTTCGCCTGCTGGAATTCCTTCAGATCGAGCTTCGCTTTCTTTCGCACCAGCGGCCGCAGCTTCTTGTAAAAGTCGAGGACGGCCTCGGGCTTCTCGGCCATGCGAATTTCGGTCTCGAAATGGGCCGGGGTTTTGTAGCCCAGCATCTTCGCGATCTGAAACCGCAGCAGGAGGATGCGTTCCAGCAGCTTGACGTTCTTCTGCCCGCCGCGGCGTTTGTAGGCGATCCAGACCTTCTTGCGTGTGGCTTCGACGTCGCAGTAGTCCATCAGCGGCAGGAACGACGGGTAATCCATGCCGACGAGAAAGACGTCGCCGACGGCGGGCTGCGTTTTGAACCAGTCGTCCGACATGCCCTTCAGTTCCGCGCGGGTCAGCGGGACGCGGGTTTCGTCGTCGCGGATGTTCGTCTCGAAGTCGATCGACAGCTTGGCGAGTTCCATCTTGAGCTGCTTCAGTTCGTCGCGTTTCTCCTTGCCGAGCAGCATGCCGGCCCGGCGGAAGTCGCGGAGCGTGTCTTCCAGCAGCTCTTTCTGCTCCCCTTTCAGTTTCGGCATCGTGTCGGCATAGGTTTTGACGGCCTTGTACAGCGGCTCGTTCTGGCTGAGGGCGATCGCCCAGTTCTTGACGTCCTGCTCGGCCTTCTGGCCGGCCTCCCGCAGCTCGGCGTTGGGGGAAACGTAGGCCATGAACTGCAGGAAGTCGGTGTCGAGCCGCAGTTGCACCTGCACGTCGTCGATCGCGCCGATCGTGTTGTCGAAGGTGCGTTCCTTCGCCGGGACCGCGATGATCTTCTGGACGGCGAAGTCGGCCTTCTTCAACGCAGCGGCGACGGGGGAAGGTCGCTCCTGCTGGGCGGCGGCCTGCGGAATGTTGCATGCGATCGCGATCAGCAGGGCGAGCGGTGCGGTCCACGAAATGCGAGTCGACATGGATGCCTCAGGATTGCGGCGAATTGAACATCAGGCTCGGCAGGGTATCATAACGGCGAAGGCCCATCCGCGTCATCATCTCCATGTCAGAGAGGAGTTCGTCGTGGCGAAGAAATCCTACCGCGTCGCCGTCATCGGCCGCACCGGAAAAGGCAATTACGGCCACGGGTTGCACACCGTGTGGAAGGACATTCCCAATGCCGAGGTCGTCGCCGTCGCGGACGACAATCCGTCCGGGCTGGCAAAGACGGCGAAGCTGCTCAAGGCGAAGAGCGCCTACGCCGACTTCCGCAAGATGCTCGAGACGGAAAAGCTCGACATCGTCACCGTCGCCACCCGATGGATCGACCAGCACCACGCGATGGTCATGGCGGCTTTGGAGCACGGCTGCCACGTTTACATGGAGAAGCCGTTCGTCCCCACGCTCGAGCAGGCCGACGACATCGTGCGGGCCTGCGAGATGAAACACCTGAAGCTGGCCATCGCCCACACCAACCGCTACTCGCCGACGCGGAGCGTGCTGCGGGGGCTGATCAAGCGGGGCGAGATCGGCGACGTGCTCGAATACCGCGCCCGAGGCAAGGAAGACGCCCGCCGCGGCGGCGGCGAAGACCTGTGGGTGCTCGGCACGCACATGCTCGACCTGATGCATTCGTTCGCCCAGACACCCGGTCCCCAAACACCCGGTGTTTCCAAAACACCGGGTGTTTCAAGCGACGTGACGTCGTGTTCCGCCCGCGTCACCGTCAAGGGGAAGCCGATCACGAAGGCCGACGTCTACAGCGGCAACGAAGGCATCGGCCCGCTCGCCGGCGACGGCATCAACGCGACTTACACGTTCCGCAACGGCCAGACCGGCTACTTCGCCTCGCACCGCGGGGCCGGCGGCAGCCCGTCGCGATTCGGGATTCAGATCTTCGGCTCCAAGGGCGTGCTGGAGATGATTTCCGGCTACAACCAGACCGCCTGGCTGCTGAAGGACCCGTCGTGGTCGCCCGGCCGCAGCGGGAAGAAGTGGGTGCCGGTGTCGACCGCCGGCGTCGGCAAACCGGCCCCCCGCGGCGGCTCGCTGCACAAGGGGAACGTGGACGCGGTCAACGACCTGATCCAGGCGATCGAAAAGGACCGCCAACCGATCAGCAACGTCTACGACGCCCGCGCGGCGACGGAGATGATCGTGTCGATCTTCGAGTCGCAACGGCTGGGGAAGCCGGTGGAATTTCCGCTGAAGAACCGCAAGAACCCGCTGACGATGCTGGGATGATTGGCTGGGGTCCCAAACAGGAGTCATCGATGGCCCGCCGACCGCACGACGACGATTTCGACGACTACGAATACGACGACGTCCCGCCTCGGCCGCGACGGCCGAAGCGCCGCAAGAAATCGAATTCGAACACGGTGATCATTATCGTGGCGGCTTCGCTGGGGGGGTTGTTTCTGTTGTGCGGCGGCGGCTTGTTCTTGCTGCTCCCCGCCGTGCAGCAGGCGCGGGAGGCGGCCCGGCGGTCGTCGTGCAAGAACAATCTCAAGCAGATCGCTCTCGGTATCCACAACTACCACGATATGCACCACTCGTTCCCGCCGGCCTACCTGACGGATAAAAACGGCACGCCGCGGCACAGTTGGCGCGTCCTGCTGCTGAAAAGCATGGGACCCGAAGAGCAGGCGTTGTTCAAAGCGTATCGGTTCGACGAGCCGTGGAACGGGCCGAACAACAGCCGGCTGGCCGATCGGATGCCCGATTTTTACCGCTGCCCCAGCTCGACGCACGATTCTCCGTATACGCATTACGTTGTCGTCGTCGGCCCGGGCACGATGTTTCCCGGGGCCGAAGCCCGCAAGATTCGCGACGTCCGCGATGGAATGTCGCAGACGGCAATGGTCGTTGAATCGGTGAAGGCCGTCCACTGGATGGCCCCGGACGATATCTCGACCGAAGAATTCTTCAACACGATTCGCGCGGCCGGTCCGAACGGAAGCCATCATGTCAACTCGTTTCACATCGTGCGCGCCGATGGGACCATCGCCAACGTGCCGATGGAACCGGACGAGGCCGTCCTGAACGCGATGCTGACGATTTCCGGCCAGGAGGACGTTCGTAACGACCGCTACTGAGCGAGCCGCTGAGAACGCCCCGTCCATCGCGCGGCCAGAAAATACGCCGCCGCGCTGGCCGCCGTCCCCGAGATCGCCGAGGGAAACAGCGCGAAGCCGTGCAGCAGCGTGGCGAACGGTTCGATGAGGCCGGCGGCGTGCGTTTGGGCGATGAAGTCAGGGTATGACGTGCCAGCGGCTTCGGCGGCTTCGCTGATCGGCAGGAACAGCCGCTCGGTCGATTCCCGCGCGATCCAGACGGCGAAGCCGGCGACCATCGCGGCGATGGCGGCCGGCTCGCCGCGCGTTGGTGTACCGACTTCAGTCGGCCCGTCGTGGGATTGCCCGCCGTGGGTACATTCGGCCGACTGAAGTCGGTACACCAACTGATCCGCGCGCGGTTTGCCGAACAGGCCGACGACCATCGGGACGAACAGCGTGACGACGACGATCGACAGCGACAGTTCCAGCAGGTCGAGGATCGACTTCCCGGAAAACGCCGCCGCGACGCCGCCGAGGGTGACCGACAGCACGCAGAGGCGGTCGATGAGCAGCGTGCGGGCTTCCCGCTCGTTCCCAAGCTCCAGCTTGGGAACGAGGCCGATCAGGTTATGGGCCAGAATGCAGGCCGGCGCGAGGACGGCGCTGGTCGCGGTCGAGACGATCACCGAGACCAGCGCGACGATGAAGATCGACGCCGTCGCCGGCGTGAGGAAACCGTCGGCCAGCACGCCGAGAATCGTCTGGTCTTCGGGCATGTTCGGCGCGAGGATGTTCGACGCCAGCCCCATTCCCACCGGCAGCAGTCCGAACGCAATGTAGATGCCGCCCGCCAGCAGGCAGGCGCGTTTTGCCGTGAGGGCGTCTTTCGAGGCGAATATCCGTTGCGTGAGGTCCTGCCCGGGGATGTTGCCGAACACGCCGCTGGCCCAGGTGGCCGTCCAGGCGACGGCGGCCGCCGCGCCCGCTTTGGGCAGCAGCGTGAGCCGGTCCGCGTCGGTCTGCGCGACGAGCCGGTCCAGGCCGCCGACGACGGAGCCGCCGCCGAGATGCGAGAACGTCACGACCCCCAGAATCACCAGCGTGACGAGGATCACGAACATCTGCAGCGTGTCGGTCAGCGTGACGGACCACATCCCGCCGATGAGCGTGTAGAGCAGAATCACCCCCGCGGCGAGCAGAATTCCGCCCCGTTCGTCGATGCCGAAGTAGTGCTGCTGCAAGCCGGCCAGCGCGACGTACTGCGCGCCGATCCAGCCGAAGTAGCCGGGGATCATAATCAGGCTGGCGGTCACTTCCGCCCGCTTGCCGTAGATGCGGCCGTAGAAGTCGGCCATCGTCAGCAGCTTCATTTCCCACAGCGGTTTGGCGAAGAACAAGCCGGCGACGATCAGGGCGCAGCCGGAGGCGAACGGGTCGAGAATCGTCCCCCGCAGGCCTTCCTTGCGGGCCGCCTCCGCCGCGCCGAGCACCGTGGCCGCCCCGAACCACGTCGCCAGCAGCGTCCCCCACGCCAGCCACAACGGCAAGCGGCGGCCGGCGACGATGTAGTCTTCTTCGTTATGCACGCGGCGCGCGGAAGCCACGCTGACGGCCAGCAGGGCCAGCAGGTAGATCGAGAGCACGATGGCCAGCGTGGTGGACAATGCAGTAATTCCCATCTTGCGAGCCGCCGGGTTTGCGAGCCGCCGGGTTTGCGAGCCGCCGGGTTTACCCCGGCGGCAGGTGGGCCCGACGGCGGGGATAAACCCCGCCGCTCGCGTCGCGGTGATGGAGCATTCGCGAAGTGCGCAGGTTCGCGGCGATCGGATAAGATAACGGGTTTGCCGTCGACAACGAAGACAGGACTGAAGCATGGCGAACCCGCTGTTGATTCCGGAAATCCGCACGATGCTCGTCGAGGGGGACGATGCCGGGTTGAAGGAAGTGATGACCGAGCTGCACCCCGCGAGCACCGCGGAATTCGCCGAGGGACTACTCGTCGAAGAGACGTGGAAGCTGCTGGAGCACGCCGACGTGCACCGGCAGGCCGAGGTGTTCGCGTTCTTCCCGCCCGAAAAGCAGGTCGCGCTGGTGGCCGGCGTCGGGCGGGAGAAGATGTCGGAACTGCTGGAGGCCATGTCCCACGACGACCGCGTCGACCTGTTGCAACTGCTCGACGACGACCTCGTCGACACGCTGCTGCCGCTGGTCGCGCGGGCCGACCGCGAAGACATCCGCCGGCTACTCTCCTACCCCGACGACAGCGCCGGGGCGGTGATGACGACCGACTACGCGACGCTGCCGCCCGACATCACCGTGCAGGAGGCGATCCACCGCGTCCGCCAGCAGGCCCCGCAGAAGGAGACGATCTACTACATCTACGTCGTCGACGACCAGCGGCACCTGGTTGGGTTCGTCTCGCTGCGGGATCTGATCGTGGCGAAACCGTCGGCGGTCATCCGTGACATCATGCAGGAGGAAGTCGTCACCGTGCGGGTCGACCAGGACCAGGAAGAGGTCGCCCGCGAGCTGGCCAAGTTCGACTTCATCGCCGTGCCGGTGGTGGACAACGAGAACCGCATCCTCGGCATCATCACGCACGACGACGTGCTGGACGTGCTGGAGGAGGAAGCGACCGAAGACGCCTTCCACATGGCGGCCGTCGGCACGATGGAGGAAAACTATCTCGACGCCCGGTTCGCGACGGTGTGGCGGAAGCGGTCGCTGTGGCTGTCGTGCCTGTTCGTCGCCCAGTTGTTTACGTTTACGGTCATGGCGCAGTACGAACACGCGATCGCGTCGATCATCGCGTTGAGCCTGTTTCTGCCGCTGTGCATCTCGACGGGGGGGAATTCGGGCTCGCAGGCGGCGACGCTCATCACGCGGGCGATGGCCCTGGAGCAGGTCTCGCCCGGAGAGTGGCGGCGCGTGTTTCGCCACGAATTGCTGATGGGGGCGGTGCTGGGAATCACGCTGGGGGCCATCGGCTTCCTGCGGGCGGCCCTCACGCCCGAGTCCATGCTGCGGACCGCGGACGGCGACATCCTGCAAAGCTGGCTGCTGGGCGTCGTCATCGGATCGTCGGTCGCGCTGATCTGCCTGTGGGGAACACTGGTCGGTTCGATGCTCCCCCTGGCCTTCAAGAGGCTCGGCTTCGACCCCGGCTACGCGTCGACCCCCTTCGTGGCGACGATCGTCGACGTGACGGGGATCGCGATTTACTTCTCGATCGCGTCGTGGTGCCTGATGTGAAGAGGTGTAGTGCGAAATTCATTTC
>Ga0268386_10000046_pt1 | contig 61768 bp, 23 predicted proteins | sample RVTome_15_FD_200260 | JGI IMG/M metagenome (GOLD analysis project Ga0268386, IMG submission 200260) | Soil microbial communities from uranium-contaminated site in the Upper Colorado River Basin, Wyoming, United States - RVT150D86... ... | reverse complement strand
GAGTGCTGGCGCCGCAGGCGCGCGCGGAGTCCGCCTGAAGCAGGCCGCCCGTCACCGGCCGGAGCTCTGCTGTTGCGCCTCCGGGCGGTCAGCAGCCCGGTAGCCATCAACAGGGCGGACACCGCGAGAGCGGCGCCTTGCCGCCAGCCCACGCCGGGCGAGTGTCCCACCCGGAGCCATTCCGCGCCCACGGACAGGGCCAGCAGCACCATCCCGCCGATGCTGACGACGGCCCGGCGGACCACGACGCCCACCACCATCAGCAACGCCCCCAGCTCGGTCCCCGCCATCTGGCGCCAGCCGAACTCGCCGCTGCCGCTGATCCCGAGGAAGTCGGCCGATACCGAGACCACGCCGATCACGACGCCGCTCCAGACGAGGAGCCTCGGCAGGAACGGAGAGATCACCTCCGGACCGACTTCGCGCTTGTCGGCACACGTGAGGCAGTAGCGTTTCTCGACGCGCTCGGCGCCGGCGTAGTCCACCAGGATGCGCACCAGGGCGGGCTGGCCGCAGAGCTCGCAGTTGCCGCTGACGTCCTCCGGGACAGGCGCAGGTTCGGGCACAGCGACCCTTACCCTAGGCTCTCGCGGCCTCTCGAGTCAAGCTTCCGGCGCTCCTGCAGGCGTCCTTGGACCGGGGCAGCCTCGGATCGGGTGAAGAACTCGCGATGGTCGTTGAGGACCATTCCGCGGACGCATTCGGCCTTCACCGCGGTGAGGGCGCGCCGCAGTCTCGCCTTGGGGGTCGTACCGGCGCGCACCACGCAGAGGAATCCGTCCAGGACGTCCTGCAGCGCGATCGTATCGGCCGATCCGAGAAGTGGCCCGGCGTCCACGACCACCCAGTCGAACGACCGGCGGCTGGCCTCCACCAGCTCGATCATCCGCGGCGACGCGAACAGCTCCGTCTCGTCGAGGCGCGCGACCCCTGCGGGAAGAACGCATGGGCCGAACCGGCCCAGGCGGTGCACCGGGATCGGCGACCGGCTCGTTTGCAGCCATTCGATGAGGCCGGGGCCGGACGTGAGGCCCAGGCGCCGTTCCAGGCCCCGCGCCCTCAGATCGCCTTCGACCAGGAGGACGCTGCGCCGTTCCCATGCCAGTGCGCTGGCCAGCCCGAGGGCGACCGTGCTCCTGCCCTCGCCCGCCCCCGTGCTCACCACGCCCACCGTTCGCAAGGGCCGGAGTCCGTCAAGGGCCCGCACACGGCTGCGGAGCAGCCTGAACTCCTCGGCCAGCGGGGAGGCCGGATCGAGACACTGCGCCGCTACCCGCTCGGCGTGGAGTGGGTCGACCGGTGGCCGCTCGTCGAAGGTCGGGCGTTCCTCACGTGTACCTCCTGCCGGCGTGTCCTGCGCCTCCAGGGCTGGCGGGCCAGCGGACGGCGACGGAATCCCGGAGGCGGTCGCCGCGCGTTGCCCGGGGCCCTCGGTAGGGCTCATGGATATCTCCCCTCTTTCCCGGTCCATGGAGGACACGGCTGGACCTCAACCACGGCCCACCCTTGGAATGGCTGCCAGGATCGGCGGGTCGACCGCGGCCTCCAGGTCCCTCACGTTCTTGACGAACGGATCGACCGCGTCCACGACGAATGCCAGGGTCAGCGCCGCGACGAGGGACACGATTGCGCCGATTCCCAGCACCAGCCCACGCCTGGGCCAGACGGGGCGCTCGGGAAGGGTGGCCTGGCCGAGCATGCGGAATCGGTCGTTCTTCCAGCGCGCTTCCCGCCGCTCGGCCAGGGCAGCGCCCTGCATCTTCTCGAACAGCCTGGCGTAGTTCGCGCGCATCTGATTGTAGTCGCGCTCCAGGACGCCGAGCTCCTGCTCGGTACGTGGTGACTGCTCCACCCGGGCCCGGACCTCGGTGATCCGAGAGGCCAACTGGGCGCGGCGAGCGCGCAGCGCCGAAACCCTCAGTCGCGCCTCCGCCAGCGCCGCGTTCCGGGCGGCGCGCCCGGGCGGGGGCGGACGCGGCAGCTTCTCTCGCTCCACCACCAGCTCGATCCGGGCGAGGAGCCGCCGGACGTCCGGGTGCTCCTCGGTGTACCGCGCCCGCAACCGGGCCAGCTCCGCCTCGAGGGCTGGCCGCTCCGATCGCGGCGAGGGCCGGACCTCCGGAAGCGGAGCTTGCAGGAGCCGCCGCCGGCTGAGGGCGGCCGCGAGGCTCGACGCCACCGACTGCTGCTCGAGCTCGAGCTTCCGCAGCACGGTGAGGTTGCCGCGATACTGCTCGGGGAGGTGTCCCAGATTGTCTTCCTTGAAGCGCCGGAGCCGGGCTTCGTGCGCCTCGAGCACCGCCCGAGCCTCCTCCACCTGGGTCTCGAGGAACTCATGGGCCCCCTCCGCCTGCTCGGCGCCGGTGCGCGACGACTCCTCGACGAAGAGCGTGGCGAGGCGATCGGCCACACGCTGCGCCGTCCGCGGGTCGGAGTAGACGAAAACGATGCTGAAGGCGTCGTCCCCCTTGAGGCTGACCGAGATGGCGCTGCGCAAGGCCGCGAGCCTGCCGGACGCCGGGAGCTCCGGGTAGACGTCGATCTCCTCGAGCACCCGCTCAAGCCGTGGCCGGCCCAGGACCAGCCGGCGCAGGGTCTGGAGCCGCTCCCTGGTCCTCTCGGTGTCGATCCGGGACCCGATGAGCTCCGGAACCCTGTCTTGCTCCACCAGTATCAGCGTGGAGGACTCGTAGCGCTCTGGAAGGACGTGGAGAACGCCGAGCACCGCGAGGATCCCGGCGAGGCCCGTTGCCGCCACCAGCGTCCGCCGCCGGGCGAGCACCTCGAGGTGCTCCACCAGGGGTCGCCCGGGAGGCTTCCAGCCCTCGGAGAGCAGATCGTGCTGGAAAGGGTCGTCCATCGGCACCAGGAATCCGCCTTTTCCGGACGACCGTCTGTCGCTACTGCGCGCACATCACGACTGGAGGGTTGAGCCAGAGTACCGCTCTCGGTGAGCGCCTTCAAGGGCCTGGCGAAAAACATCTCGCGGCCCGGGGGCGAAGCGGGACCGGCCTCGGAGCGCCCGCCCGGCCGCTTTGGGCACCCCGATCCCGCTGGTAGACTACCCGCTTCCAGCCGCGGGCCCTCCCACGCGGTGGCGGTAGCAGCGACGACATGAAGATACTCGTCACCGGGGCGGCCGGCTTCATCGGGTTCCACACCAGCCGCCGCCTCCTCGAGCGCGGGGAGGAGGTGGTGGGGCTCGACAACCTGAACGCCTACTACGACCCGGCGCTGAAGCAGGCCCGCCTGGACGAGCTGTCCCGTTATCCGGGGTTCCGCTTCGAGCGGATGGAGCTGGCCGATCGCGACGCGGTCGCGTCCCTGTTCGCCCGCGAAGGCTTCCGGCGTGTCGTCCACCTGGCCGCCCAGGCCGGCGTGCGCTACTCCCTTGAGAACCCGTTCGCCTACGTCGACGCGAACCTGGTGGGCTTCGCCGCGGTCCTCGAAGGGTGCCGGCATCAGCAGGTCGAGCACCTCGTCTATGCGAGCTCCAGCTCGGTCTACGGCCTCAACAGCCGAATGCCCTTCGCGGTCCGCGACAACGTCGACCACCCCATCAGCCTCTACGCCGCCACCAAGAAGGCCAACGAGCTGATGGCCCACGCCTACAGTCACCTGTACCGGATCCCCACCACGGGCCTGCGCTTCTTCACCGTCTACGGGCCGTGGGGACGGCCGGACATGGCGCTGTTCCTGTTCAGCCGCGCCATCGTCGAAGGCCGGCCCATACAGGTGTTCAACCACGGCCGGATGAAGCGGGACTTCACCTACGTCGACGACGTCGTGGAAGGCGTGGCGCGGGTCCTGGAGGTGATCCCCGTGGGCGACCCCGGCTGGGACGCGAGCGCGCCGGACCCGTCGCGCAGCCCTGCTCCCTACCGCCTCTACAACATCGGCAACCACAGCCCCGTGGAGCTCCTGGAGGTCGTCCGCATCTTGGAGAAGGCCTTCGGCCGCGAGGCGGTCAAGGAGTTCCGGCCGCTGCAGCCTGGTGACGTCCTCGCCACGGCCGCCGACGTGAGGGACCTGTCGGAAGCGGTGGGCTTCGTGCCCGGCACGCCCTTCGAGGAGGGCGCGAGGCGGTTCGTGGGCTGGTTCCGCGGGTACTACCGCGTGTGAGAGGTCCGCCCGGCGCCCGTCTCGGCTAGGCTCGGTGGGCCCAGCCTTCTTCAGACTCCACCGGAGCGTCCTGCGACGGCAGCAGCCGGTCCAGGCACTCGGCCCAGCGCCGGGTCACCGACTCGAGGGAGACGTGGGCCCGCGCGGTGGCGACCGCGGCGGCGGAGAGCCGGCGCCAGTGGTCGGGATCGTCGAGGACGAGGGCGACGCTGCGCACGTAGGCCTCGTGGTCGTTGGGTGGGACCAGATATCCGGTCTCGCCGGTCTTGACCAGGTCGGCCAGGTCGCCGACGTCCGCCACGACCGGCACCGCCCCCGCCATCATGGCCTCCGCGAGGGCGATCGACAGCCCCTCGGTGCGGGAGGGCAGCATGAACACGCGAGCGGCGGGCAGGTAGGTCTCGGAGCTTGCCTGCTTGCCGACGAAATCCAACCGCTGCTCCGCGCCAAGCGCCCCGGCTAGTCGCCGCAGATCGGCCATCAGCTCCCCGTCCCCGACCACCACTGCGCGGATCCCGGGCCGCTGACGGGACAGCTCCGCCACCACCCTCACGAACTGGTCGGGTTGCTTGGTGGGGATGAGCCGGCCCACGAAGATCAGGTCATACGGGCGCTCCTCCCGCGGGGCGAACCTCGCCGGGTCGACGCTCCCGGGGATGATCTCCACCGGGCCGGTCACGCCCTGTTCGAGGAGGAAGCGCCGGGCGCTCTGGCCCCGGACGGCCACGAAGTCGAAGCGCCGCACCACCGCCAGGGCGAGCCGCTCCAGCACCCCGGAGTGCCTGCCGACCTGGCGCAGCAGCGCGTTGTCGCACGCGTACCCCCCGCCGACCACCTCGATGGGGCCGCCGGTCATCTGATAGCACGCGGCCCTTCCGAACAGCCGCGCCACGACCAGAGCGCCCAGCGAGTTGGGCATGATGTGATAGCCCATGTAGAGGTCCGGGCGGTCCCTCAGGCCCACCCGGATCATCCAGAGGAACTTGGCGCCGGCGCGCCCCACCAGACGCTGCAGCCAGGCGGGCGGGCAGGCGAACCGGACGCCCGGCACGCTTCGGGGAGCCGCGTCGGCCACGACCACGACCTCGCCCAGTCCCGCCCGCGCGAGCGGTGTCGCATGGGAGACGAACCACTGCGTGTTGAAGAACGTCCCGGCGATCGCAATCCGCCCCGAGCGCCGCGGTTGGCGGCGTCTCCGGCGGCGCAGCGCGCAGGCCAGCAGCGCACCCGCATAGAGGCCCGCGACCAGGACCCGGGCCAGCGCCTGCTGGAGCCGGACCATCAAGGCCGGGAAGCCGCGCCGTCGGAGCCGGCCGAGGCGGACAGGCCCGCGGCTGGTTCCCAGAACTCGGAGAGCCGGACGGGGCCGGCACGGCGCAAGCCCTCGTCCACCGCCAGCGTGGCCAACGTGGTCTCGAGGAGGCACTCGAGACCAATCGGCATCTCGCGCCCGCCGCACACCGCCTCGACGAAGGCTTCCACCTGGGCGCGCTGTCCCTTGTCCACCGCCGCCTTGACCGTCTCGTGGCGATCGCCGGCGTAGAGCTCCAGGCGGCCGAAGTTGACGAGCTGGGCGGCCTTGCCGCCCCCGAAGACCTCGAGCTGCTCCTTCGGGACCTGGCTCCCGCCCTGGGTGAGGTACTGCACGGTTCCCACCGACCCGTCGGCATAGACCACGGTGGCCGTGAGGTTGTCCCGATCGTCCGCGCTCGGCGCCTCCCGGTTCTGGCAGTAGGCGGTGACCTCCACCGGACGCGATCCGGTCAGGTACGCGAGCACGTCCAGGAAGTGCCCACCCTCGCCCAGGAACCGTGTCCCCTCGCCGGGGTCGAGATACCACGATCCGGCTTCGAGCTGGCCCGCGTGCACGCGGTACGTCATCGCCAAGGGGAACGCCCGCGGCGAGAAGAACGCCTTCAGGCGCCGGAGGAGCGGCGAGAAGCGGCGGTTGAAGCCGACGTGGAGGCGGTCGTTGCCGGTCCGCACCACCGCTTCCCGCACGCGCTCCACGCCGGCGCGGTCCACCGAGAGGGGCTTCTCCACGAAAACGGGGTGCCCCGCCTCGAGGGCGGCCGCGGTCAGCTCCGCGTGGGACGCGTGTCGAGTGGCCACGAGCACGGCGTTGACGTCGCTCGCCGCCAGCAGGCCCTTCGGGTCCGTGCTCGACCTCTCGAACGGGAACCTCCGCTGCGCGTTGGCGGCCGAGAGCGGGCTGCGCGTGGCCACCTCCGCGAGCGCCACGCGGGACTCGCGGGCGAAATGCGGCAGCAGCATGGTCGACGCGTAGTTCCCCGCCCCCACCACCCCCAGCCGCAGCTTCGCCGCCGCGGTCCGCGGAGCGGCGGCCGCCGGACGGCGCCGCACCAGGTCGATGGCTTCGGGATAACGGAAGAGGATCCCCAGCGGCGGCGCCCCCCCTTCGGCGAGCTCCTCGTACACCGTCTCGGCCTCCTCGACCGGCCGGATCGCGGTGACCAGGGGAGCGAGGTCCACCTGGCGACGCGCCACCAGGTCCAGGAACGCCGCCATGTTGCGCTTCTCGGTCCAGCGCACGTAGGAGATGGGGTAGTCCCGGCCGTTTTCCTCGTACGAGGGGTCGTAACGCCCGGGGCCGTAGGAGCGGGAGAACCGGAGGTCCAGCTCTTTCATGTAGCAGTCGTTCCACGGCAGGTCCAGCTTCGTCTTCCCGACGTCCACGATCCGCGCCCGGTCACGGGCCAGCTCCACCGCGAGCTCGAGGGGCGCGTTCGACTTTCCCCCCGCGGTTATGAAGACGCAGTCGACCCCGAATCCGGCGGTCAGGGCTCGGACTGCACCTCGGAGCCCCGGATCGTCGGGCGTGGTGGCAACGGCCGCGCCGACGGCGACCGCCGCGTCACAGCGGTCCTGGGCCAGCTCCACGCCGACCACCGCGATTCCGGCGGCGCGGAGGATGCCGGTGAGGAGCTGCCCCAGCAGGCCCAGCCCCACCACGCAGGCGACCTCCCCGAGGTGCATCTCCGATTGCCGGAAGCCCTGCATCGCGATCGCCCCTACCGTCGCGAAGGCCGCGTGCTCCATGGACACGTCGTCCGGCACCGGCACCACCAGGTTGCGCGGGACCGACACCGCCTCCGCGTGGTGGGCGTACTCGGCGCCCGCGCAGGCCACCCGCTGTCCGACGTAGAACTCACGGGCTTCGGGGCCGGCCTCCAGCACGACCCCGGAGGAGGAGTAGCCCAGCGGGGTGAGCGAGTCGAGACGGCTCATCACCTTCTCGAAGGTGGCGCGCGCACCCTGCTGACGCAGGGTCTTGAGCACCTTCTTGACCTGGTCGGGACGCGCCATGGCCTTGCCGGCCAGGGAGAGCTTCGCCTCCTTGACCTTCATGCCCTCGGTTCCGATGGAGATGACGCTGAAGGCGGTACGGACGACGACCCCGTTCCGCCGGCACGTGGGCGCGTTGAGCTGCTCGGTGCGGATCCGTCCGCTCCGGTAGTTCTGGGTCACCTGACGCATGGGCGCACGCCTCCCGGAAAGGGTCGCATCGTGGAGCTCCTGGCCAGCACAGGGGCGAAACGCTCCCGCCGCCGGCCGCCGGTCGCCGACGCCGTCGCTATCTCCACTGGAACGCCCAGGTGACGCCGACAGCCGCCCGGTGACCGACCACGGCGACGCCCGCCGTGCCTTCGCGCCGCCGCAGCGAGTAGTTGGCGTTCAGGGCCAGCTGGGGGCGAACCTGCCAGTTGAGCCCGGCCCGGACGTTCTGGGCGTTCTGGTCCAGGCTCGGGTCGAAGATGTCGCGATGCTCGCCCCAGAAGCCACCGACCACCCCGCTCACCGTGCGCGACAGCTGGTGGCTGTAGGCCAGCTCGACGGAGTCGATCACCCGCTCGCTCCCGAGCCCGAAGACCTGTCTCACGGCATGGCGGTAGTTCAACGAGAGGACGCCGCGCCGGAAGGTGTAAGCCAGCCCCGCACCCGCCACCGGGTTGGTCCGGGAACGCCCCTGCGACCACAGCCGGCTGAGGCCCCCGGAGACGCTCGCGGAGAGGCGCCGGCTCAGGAGGGTCTGGAACTCGGCGTTCCCCTGCGCGACGTCGGCGGTGACGTCGCCACGGACGGAGCGCATGAAGATCCCCGCGACGCCGACCCGGCTGTCCACGCCGATCTGCCGGCCGATGGTCAGGGAGGGACCCCAGCGGCTCCCGTCGGAGACCTCGTTGTCCCTGAAGCGGGCCAGCTCGTGGAGGACGCCCAGCCCGACCTGCGTCCTCGTCCCGATCCTGTGCTCCAGACCCAGGGTGGACCGGTTCCTGAAGGAGAGCGTGAACGGGAGGAGGACCCCGGGCTCGCTGAGGTCGTCGATCTCGTCGGTGTAGCGCAGTGAACCGCGCTCGGCCACGGTGAGTCGCGTGGCGGGGCCCAGGATGCGCGTCCCGCTGATGCCCAGGGTGCCGTTGATCCGGTTGAGATCGGCCAACCGCGTGTAGATCAGCCCCTCGGTTCCCAGGTTGATCCCGAACTGTCCCTTCGGGCCGGTCCCGACGTAGCCGAGGCCGGCACCCAGCCGGGTCACGAAATCGTCCTGGGGCCGCTGGGTGGTGAACCGGACGTTGCTCTGGTAGCCCTGCGTGGCCCGGAGCACGAGGGACCACCCCGGCGCGGGTCCTCCCGGCCCCGTGGCCATCCCCTGGGCGTGCGCCGCGGGGACGAGAGAGGCGAGGAGGGCAATCGTGGCCCACACGAGGTGGACGGACCGGAGGGCGGGCGCCCGCCCTCCGGAGCCGGGGGTTCCGTCGTCGAAGTCTTGTTTCATACGGGTGCCGCCGAGTTGACGTCCCACTCGGCGGGCGAGGCCCGTGGCCGAGGGACCGGGAGGGAGATGTCCAGGACCGTCTCGTAAACGCAGCTTCCGGCCGAGCGTCCGGCCGCCCGCAGGGTCGTGGTGGGACGCCGGCGATGGTACCCCGGGCTGAACCAGCCGCCGATCGGGGATTCCGACCCGAACAGGGTCGAGACGCGGAGCCGCGGGTCGAAGTCCAGGGTGAGCCGGTGCTCCCCGAGCGTGACCTCGACGCGCCCCCCGTCTCCGATGTGGGCCGTGCAGTCCGGTCCGAGGTGGAACCAGAGCGCCAGCTCGTGCTCCCCGGCGGCCACGATCTCGTCCCTGACGGTCAGCCGGCGGCCGGCCCCCTCGAGCGTGACCGTGCGGCGGTGGATCACCGGGTCGGCGAGTCGCCGGTAGCCGTCGTGTTCGCCGGCGACCCGGCCCCCCTCGGGAGCAGGGCTCCACTCCAGGCATGCCACCCGCGCGCGCTCGCCCCACATGAAGGGCCCGCGCATCTCGGACTGGTCCTCTCCGTCCACCTCGATCGTGTTGTGGGCGCGGGTGCTCCTGAAGTAGCGGCGCCACGCCGCGTACGTGAAGTAGTCGTAGGTGCCGGGATCCACCAGCACCTCGCGGCCGGCGAAGGCCCTGACGGTGACCGAGAGGGCGTCGGCGTGTCCGTGCGCGGCCAGCGGCCCGAACCCCAGCTCGGCGCAGTCGAAGAGCACGCTGATGTCGGTCTCGTCCTCCCGGTCGCCCGCCTGTAGGAGGTAGCAGCCGGTGTCGCGGAAGCTCCGGGACGAGAGTGGGGACCGGGCCGAAGCGGCGAGCAGGGCGTCGAACCGGGCAGGCGCGTCGCTCCCGCACAGCCACAGGGCCGGTTCGTGGAAGCGCCTGGCGGCCCGGGCCAGATCCGCCCGCTCGAAGAGGACGGCACCGGCCGCGAGGAGTCCGCCTGCCTCGTCGTCCCGGCTCCCCAGGTCGAGGACGTAGCCGTCGTCGGCGTCGCCGAAGGAGGGAGGCGCGCCGCCCTCGCACATCCCCGCCACGAACTCCAGCATCGCCTCGAGTCGCTTCCAATAGCGGGAGGAGAAGGGTCGGCCTTGCCAGCGGCCGACCAAGCCACAGGCGAGGAAGAACTGGACCACGAACAGGTGGTACCCGAAGGCCTGCTCCCGGGTGCCTCCGTCGGCGTGGGTCTGGCGCAGGATCTCCTCCTCGAGGATCCCGCGGCTCTCCTCGCGCCACTCCCGCGCACCGGGCAGGCCGCCGAAGTAGCTCGAAGCGACGAACACGCCCGCCGCTTCTCCGATGCGGTGGTTGTTGGCGGAGGAGCCGCGGGAGTACTTCCGCGTCACCTCCCACAGGTGGAGCTGCACGCCCTCCAGGAGCGAGACCCGGGACACATCGTCGAGGGCCTCCCAGACGAGGTCTGCCGCCCACGTCCAGTTGATGATCCGGATGGCCAGTTCCAGCGGGCTCCGCCATTGCATTCCACGGCCGAACGGGCACTGCGCCCGCCACGACTCGAGCTGCTCGATGGCGGCCCCGACGTAGGTGACGTCTCCCGTGGCCCGGTAGGCGCGCGCCAGCACCACGAGCTGCTGATGCCGGCTCGGCTCCCAGACGAGCTTCGCGTCACCCGTCACCGTGTAGTCCCGGTAGTCGATCCGCGGGGCGAATCCCATGGGCGCCGCGACGTCCGCTTCGTGGTCCCGGTTCCAGTCGATGGGGTCGCCCAGGTGGCGGCGCTCGAGCCCCATGAAGGTGAAGCGGTGGCCTCGGACCTCGTCGGCGGCCGCCAGGAGCCGCCGCTTCCAGCCCGCTTGGGGGCTCCCAGCCGGAGCCGAGGCCCAGCAGCCCACGGCCAGGGGCGTCAGCCGGAACACCGGCGGCGACGGCGGGCCCGGTTCCGGCAGCGCGGGCGGGAAGCACCCGAGGGCGGCACGGGCGTGATCCAGCAGGTCGGTGGCCTCGGAGCGGAGCCGCCAGGCGAGCTCCGCCGGCGACATCGCGCGCAGCCGCCGCGCGTACCAGCCTAGCGACTGCATCCGGACACCTCACGTCCCGACGGCGGCGGAAGCTGGACTCCCTGCGCCTGCAGGAGGCTCCGGTACAGTTCCTCCGCCTGCTGCGCCACCGCACGCACCGACAAGCGTTCGGCCACCCAGCCGCGCGCTGCGTCCCCGAGGCGCTGCCGGCGTGCGGGGTCGCCGATCAGCTCCAGCAGCCGCACGCTCAGCCCCTCGGCATCGCCCGGTTCCACCAGATGGCCGACGCGTCCGTCCGGGACGAGCAGAGCGTTGTCCGCCACCCGCGTCGCCACGACCGGTACGCCGGAAGCCATCGACTCCAGCAGCACGTTCGGGGTTCCCTCGTGCCGCGAGGTCAGGACCGTGACGTCGCAGGCGGGATAGAGCCACTCCACCTCACGCACCGCGCCCAGCACGCGGAAGCGGTCGGCAACGCCAGATCCGGCGAGCAGCGACGACACGCGCGCGTGATAGCCGGCCACGTCCTGGTGGGCGCCGGTACCGGCCCGGAGGGAGAGCCCGCCCGCACCCCGCAAGGGCTCGCCCGCGCAGACGAACAGGGCGTCCGGGCGCGCGCGGAGGACGCGTCGGGCCGCCTCTACGAGCATGGGGTGGTCCTTCTGGGGCTTGAAGCTCGCCACCATCCCGACCACCGGGACATCGGGCGGCAGGCCCAGGCGGCGCCGGGCCTCGGCGGCCGGCCGTGGCCGGAACCGGTCCAGGTCCACGCCGTTCGGCAGCGTCCAGACCCGTTCCTCCCGCAGGCCCTGCGTCCTCGCCGCGAAGCGGCGGCCGGCCTGGGAATTCGCGACGACCCCGGTCACCAGGGGCCGGGTGAGCCGAAGCAGCAGCGACTGGTGCCAGGGCCGGCGGTAATCGCTGTTCCGCTCCGAGCCCAGCACCACGGGGACGCCGGCCAGAGCGCCGCCTACCCTCGCCGCCATCTCCGCGTCGAACAGGAAGGCGTGCACGAGCGCGACCCGCCGCTGCCGCAGCAGCCGCACGAGGCGCGCGACGGGTCCCACGTCGAAGCGCCACCGCTTCCCCAGGACGACGAGGGGGACGTGGGGCGGGAGGCCTGCGGCGAGCGGCACCTCGGCGCCGAGGGAGCACACCACTGCCGCGAAGCGCTCCGGGGCGAGGTGTCGCGCCAGCTCCACAACCTGCCGCTCGGCTCCACCGGGTTCCAGGCTGCTCACCACCAGGGCCAGGGGGACGGGCCGCCCGGCTTCCCGCTCCGGCGAGCCGCCGTGGCCCGCGCCCACCCGGGGCCCGGACGCGACGGCGGGACGGCGTGGGGACGGCGACGCCACCCGGCTAGGCGGCGGACCCGTTCCGGGCCGCGGTGAAGGAGTCGTGGAACTCGAGGAGGGTCGCCGGCCGGAACTCGGCCCGGACCACTTCGAACAGCCCCTCCAGTGCTGCGAAGAGGGCTTCGATGGACTCGGGAGTGCGGAAGCTCGGGCTACCTCCGGGCATCAGCTCGGAGGAGTGGATGGCCAGCTCCGCGTGCCCCACCCGCCGCGCCGCCTCCCGGGTGATGGCCACCAGCCGGTCGAGGTTCCGGAGGCTCGGGGTCAGGCGCTGGACTGGAAACAGGCGCTCGGTGACCCGGAGCACGAAGGGATGGGACCTCAAGGCCTCCGGGATCATGCGCATCATGGGCCGGCGCCGCGACAGCACCGTGACCGGGACCTCCAGGAGGCTCGAGTCGCCGGGCCGAGATAGGTCCTGCAGATCGAGGAAGTAGGGACGCTCGGGATAGAGGAGGTAGTCGGACCCGCCCGTGCCACTGGGCGCCCCCAGCTTGGGACGCCAGGAGATGTTCGGGGTCACGGAGCAGTCGACGACGTAGCCATGCTCCACCAGGATCCGCGCGTACGCCAGGCTCATGCGCCAGCGGCCGGCCCGGTGGCTGCGCGGCACCTTGCCGAAGGTGTCGCCCAGCAGATCCGTCATCACCCGGATCTTCCGCCGCATCGTATCCTCGGGATACTCGGCGAGGTACGTGCCGTACTTGAAGTCGTCCTCGGTGATGGGCTCCAGCGGCGGGCTGTTCCAGGCGTGCAGGTGCATCCCGACCTCGGCGGCGTTCCGGGCGAGGGCGTCCCTGGCCATCTCCTGGAACTCCGGGGCCAAGGCCATCTCATAGTCGGTCAGGTACGTGGGCCGGACCCCGTAACGCTCGCAGAGCTGCTGGAAGCGGGGCACGAAGGCGGAGTTGCGGGTGGTGATCTCCCGGGGTAACGACCAGAGGTCGTCACCTTCCGTGTCCACGGTGATCAGGAAGCAGGGCTTGTCAACGACCATGGGGGATGTGGCCTTTGCTCCAACCGGGACACGAGGGAAAGGAAATGGTACCGCCGGGATGAAGGGTGGTCAACCGCGGGCTTCCATCGGCTCCGCGCGCTCGGAGCCGGGCGTTCGACCGGATCCTCTGGTGATTAGCGCACCCAGCACGGCCTCGTAGGTGTCCCCCGCACGCGCGGGGACGTGGTGGTCCAGGAACCGGCGCCGCGCGCGCCGCGAGGCGGCGGCCCAGCGGGCGGGGTCGCGCAGCAGCCTCCCCAGTGCGTCGTGCAGTCCCTCCGCGCGCGCCGCGACCGCCCCCAGGCCGTCGCGCTCGATCAGTCCGTCCGGATCCACGGTCGAGACTGACGGCGTGCCCCTAGCCCACGCCTCCAGGAACGTGTTGGGAAAGCCCTCGACCGCCGACGTGCACAGCAGCACGTGGGCGCGCTCGTAGTGGGGCCCCACACGCTCGTGGGGGATCCAGCCGTGGAGGGTGACGTTGGGGAGCGCGCCGGCCCGGCGCTCCAGCGCCTCCGCGTAGCCCGCCTTCCCCGCACGCCCCCCCACGACGTCGATGTGCAGCTCCGGCGCCCGGGCGGCCAGCTCGAGGGCCAGCTCAAAGCGCTTCTCGGGAGAGAAGCGTCCCACCCACAGGACGCGCAGGCCCTCGTGCGGGGGCGTCCTCTCCGGAAGGACGCCGCCGGGGCAGGGGTCCTCGGCGCAGCTCCTGGCCAGGGTGGCCTCGATCCCGAAGCTCTCGCGCAGCCGGCGGCGCTGGTGCTCGCTCTGGCAGACGACGCCGCGGGCAAACCTCAGCCCCAGTCGGTACAGCAGGCGCTCGCGCGCGGAGAGGCGCGGTACCGCCCGCTCGCAGTTGCTGTCCGAGGCGGCCGCGAAGAGGAACGGACGGCGGCGGAGCCGGCACCACGCCGCCACCTGCCCGGTCTCCACTCCGGCGCCACGCTGCACGTAGACGTCGGCGGCGGCCCGCCGCATCGCCGCGGCCAGCCCGCTCCAGCGGGGGTGGGCGAATCGCAGCCCGGGCAGCCCCGCCTCCACGCGGTAGGCCTTGAACACCCGGATCTCGCCGAGCCTCTCCCCGTCCGGCTGGCCGTGGTCCAGGGTGACGAAGTTCACGTCGTGGCCGCGACGGCTCAACTCGCGGGCGAGCAGGAGCTGCTGGACCTCCGCGCCGCCGATGTGCCGCAGGTCGGGGCGCTCGGAGAGGGCACCGTAGGCGCCGGGCGCGACGAAGCAGATCCGGAACGCCCGGGACGCGCTCACCGCGGGGACGGACGCCGGGCGAGGAGGACCATGGTGCTGGCGAAGCGCCCGGCGAACAGGGAGCGCTCGGAGAAGCGTGCGGACAGCCGCTCGGAGACGCTCAGGCTCAGGCGGCGACGCCCCAGCGCCCCCCACAGCCCGTACGTGTTGAAGAGCATCCGCTCCAGTTCCAGTCCGGCCGCGGATACGAGGTCCTCGGCCTCCCCGGGGGACCACTGGCGGTGCCGGTACCGCGGACCTCCGACGTCCTCGGCCGGCAGCCCCCGTAGCCGCCGCCGCGCCCGCGACAACGCCCGCTCGACGGCGATCTCCATCCGGGAGAGATCCCGCAGCACGCTCGCCCGGTTCGGCACCGAGAACAGCACCCACCCTCCCGGGCGGACCAGCTCCCCGAGCGCGTGCAGCGCGGCCCTGGGGTCTGGCAGGTACTCGAGGACCCCGAGGCAGGTCACCACGTCCGCCCCGCCTGGCCGGAACGGGGGCCGCTGCGCGTCGCCGACGACGAACGAATCCTCGAGGTGCCGGCGCGCCGCCTCCGAGACCATCTCCGGAACCCGGTCCATCCCCGCCACCCTCACGACGTCCCGCGGCACCGGGTCCAGGACGTCCCCGCTGCCGCAACCGATGTCAACCACCCGCGCGGGCCGCGCATGCCCGTGCAGCGCGCCCTGCAACAGCCGCAGGACGTTGCGCTGGCGGAGCTGGAGGTCCAGGTCGGACATCCGCGACGGCCGCGCCGTGTAGCGCGACCCCCACTCGCGGCTCGCGTCCCGGAAGTGGTCGACCACCCGCCGGCTCTGGTCGTCACGCACCGGCACCTTCCCGCTCATCGAGCCCCCCCCGCGACGCCGGGGCCGCCTTCCCGCGGGGGAGCGACTGCGAGCAGGCGCCGGACGGACTCAGCCACGCCGCTGCGGGCGGCAACCAGCCCGGGCAGCCAGGGCCTCGGCTGGTTGAACCGCGGGAGGCCCGCCGGGGGCGTCCATACGGCGCCGCCAGCGGCCAGCACCAGGGCCACTCCCGCAGCCACGTCCCACTCGTGTTTGGGCGACAGCGTCCAGGTGGCGTCGGCCGCCCCCACGGCTACCAGGGCCAGCTTGTACGCCACCGATCCCACCGCCCGTACCCTGAACGACTCGGGGACGCCCTCCCACTCTCCGCGGCCCACTTCGGTCCGGCTCGCGAGCACGTCACAGGCGGCGCCCGCGGCGCCCGTCCTCATGCCCGCCGGGGCCCCGTTGAGGGTGAGGCCGAGACCCACCGCGCCGAGGAACAGCTCCCCCGTGGCTGGGTTCAGGATGCCGCCCGCGACCGGAGCCTCCCGTTCCACGAGCCCCACCGAGATGCACCATTCAGGCACGCCGTCCACGAACTCCCTGGTCCCGTCCAGCGGATCGACGACCCAGACGCGCTCACGGCCCAACCGCTCGGTGGAGTCGGCGGTCTCTTCGGAGAGCCAGCCCTCGCCCGGCCGAGGCAGCTGCGCCCGGAGCGTGGCGTCGAGCGCGAGGTCGGCCTCGGTGACCGGGCTCCGGTCGTTCTTCACGGCCGCGACCCCGGAGGGTCCGCCGAGCGCGCTCAGGGCCTCGGCGGCCGCACCCAGGGCGTCGTGGATTCGGCGCAGATCGTCGGCACGGCTCATCCGCGGCGCCTCAGGACTCGTCGTCGGCGCCGAGGAATCCCTCGCGGCGGACGTGGAGGAGGACGGCCTGGGCGGCCTCCTCGGCGGTCATGGTGCCGGTGTCGAGGACGACCTCCGGCCTGGCCGGCGCCTCGTAGGGGTCGTCGATCCCGGTGAACCCCTTGATCAGCCCCTGCCGCGCCTTGGCGTAGAGCCCCTTGCGGTCCCGGCTCTCGCACACCTCCAACGGCGTCGCCACGTAGACCTCGACGAAGCCACCGTACTCGCTGATCGTCTCGCGCACCTCCCGCCGCGCCGCCGCGTAGGGCGCGATCGGAGCGCAGATCGCCACACCGCCGTTCTTCGTGATCTCGCTCGCCACGAACCCGATCCGCGTCACGTTCAGGTCCCGGTGCGCCTTCGTGAACCCGAGCTCGCTCGACAGGTGCTTGCGCACGATGTCCCCGTCCAGGAGCGTCACCGGCCGCGTCCCAAGCTCCAGCAGCTTCGCGTACACGATGTTCGCGATCGTCGACTTGCCCGCACCGGACAGGCCGGTGAAGAAGATCGTCAGCCCCTGGCGCGACCGCGGTGGGAAGCTCCGCCTCAGCTCCGAGACCACCTCCGGGTACGAGAACCACCCCGGCATCTCCAGCCCTTCCCGAAGACGCCGCCTCAGCTCCGTCCCCGACAGGCTCAGCGCCCGAGACCCCGAGGGAACCTCCGACACCGGCAGGTACTGCGCCCGGTCCTCCACGTACACCATCTCCTCGAACGGCAGGATCTTCACCCCAAGCTCCGCCTCGTGGCTCTTCGCCAGCTCCTGCGCCGCGTAGGCCCCGTAGTACGGCTTGCCGCTCGGGTCCGATCCCGGGCCCGCGTGGTCACGACCCACGATGAAGTGGCTGCACCCGTAGTTCTTCCGGATGATCGCGTGCCACACCGCCTCCCGCGGGCCCGCCATCCGCATGGCCAGCGGCAGAAGGCTCAACGTCGACGTCGCCTCCGGGAAGTGCCGCAGCACCGCCTTGTAGCACCGCACCCGTGAGAAGTAGTCCACGTCCCCAGGCTTGGTCTGCCCCACCGTGGGGTGCAAGAGCAGGCACGCCTCCTCCTGCTCCGCCGCACGCCGCGTCAGCTCCACGTGCGCCCGGTGCATCGGGTTGCGCGTCTGGAACGCCACCACCTTGCTCCAACCCCGCTTCTCGAACTCGCCCCGCAGCTCCGAGGGCGTGTGGCGCCACGACTGGAACGTGTGGTGCGGCGGCAGCTCCAGACCCTCCAGACCGCCCCCCACGTACAAGGGCCCGCTCTGGTGCCGGAGGCGGAACACCCCAGGGTGGGACTCCTCGGTCGTCCCGAACACCTGCTGCGCCTCTCGCTCCCGGTCCGGACGCCAGACCTCCCCCACCGTCAGGATCGCCACCACCATCCCCTCCGGATGGCGCAGCGCCACCCGGGTGCCACGGCTCAGGCGCTCCCCGAACTCCTCCTCCACGTCCAGCGTGATCGGGATCGGCCACAGCGTCCCCGACGACAGACGCATCCGACCGCACACCCCCTCGTAGTCGTCTCGGCCCAGGAACCCCTCCAGCGGCGAGAAGCCCCCGTTCAGCACCAGCTCCACGTCCAGAAGCTGCCGCGGCGTCAGGTCCCAAGATACGAGCCCCGCGCTCTCGCGAAGCACCTCCAGCCCCTTCTCGCGCTCCAGCAGCAACTGGCTCAGCTTGCCCCCGTGGGGCGCCGGCAGATCCATCGATCCGTCCCTCCTCCCCCGACTACGCTTGGGCCCCGGGGCGCTCCCGCCCCCCCGACGACAACCTCAAGCCGCCGTGTAACCGTAGCGCCGGTTCAGTGCACCCGCCACCTCGTCGAAGGTGGCCAGGTCACGACCGCTCAGGCTCGCACGCCACTTCTCGTCCTGCTGGATCCGACCCACCGGGCGAAGACGCATCGCATTGCCCAGGATGTGATGGTCGATGCTCCGGAAGTCCTCACGCTGTTCGGGGCAGTCCACTCCGATCAGCCGGTACACCGCCGACAGCGACGCCTCCGGGGACGCGCAAAGGTCCTCGTAACGCATCCGCAGCCGGTTCGACGCCGGGACCCGGCCCATCAGCCGCTCACATTCCTCGTTCGTACGACGCCACTCCAGAGCCGCCTCCGCCATCCTCGCCGAGTACACACGCATGAACGAGTTGCACGCCCCACGTCCGTCACGCGTCAGGTGCACCACCTTCACGTCCCAAAGCCCCGCCTCCAGCAGGAACTTCAGGCGAACCGGGTCCTTCGAGCCGTCCAGGAACGCCTCCGCCCCCCGGATCGTGCAGACCGCCTCGATCAGCGCCCGGTTCCGCTCGATCGCCGACTCCAGCCGGCTCCGAAGCCCGGGAACCACCCGGATCCCCACTCCCCGAAGACCCTCCGCAAATCCCCCACGCACACGACCCGTGAATAGTCGGCCGGCCCACTCCCGACCGGCGGGCGCCTCGAAGTGCGTCCCGAAGGAGCCTACGTCGAACGCCACCCCGCAACGCTTCAGCTCCGCGCTCACCGCCTCCCAGAACCCGCACTGCCGGATGAACGCCCCGCACGAGCACCGGTAGCAGTCGATCCGACCCATCGCCGTCGCCTTCAGCTCCCCCACCGTCGCGATCGACCCGTGACCGGCCAACAGGAACGTCAACAGCGTCGATCCCGAGTAGCTCGGTGATGTGATGTAGACGAGCTTCCTCATTGCCGCTCGCTCGACTCCGCCGCCGGCAAAACGCCGCTCACCCGCGCTCCGCGCTGGCCAAAGCGCCGTCCCGGCCTGCACTGGGGAGGAATTCCTTGACGCGCCACGACTCCGGGGAGGGACCGCAGGGCGCGGAGAATAGCATACCCCCAGCACACGGCAAAAACCCCCTCCGGCTATCATTCAACCCGCCTCCCGACTCCCTCGCCGGCGAGGCCCCCAGTGCACGGGGCAGCAGCGAAAGGGGGGCCCCTTGGGAGGCCTTGGCCAGGTGAAACCACTCGTCGACTGCGTCGCCGGCGCGCGGCCGAACTTCGTCAAGCTTGCTCCCGTCGCCAGGGCCATCGAACAGGACGGCCGCCTCGGACTCCGCATCGTCCACACCGGCCAGCACTACGACCCCGCCCTCAGCGACGTCTTCTTCGACGAGCTCCGCATCCCGCCCCCCGACGTCCACCTCGACGTCGGCTCCGGACCACACGGCGCACAGACCGGGCGCATCCTCGAACGCTACGAGGCACACCTGCTCCACTCGCGCCCCGCCGCCACCGTCGTCTTCGGCGACGTCAACAGCACCATCGCCTGCGCCCTCGCCGCCGTGAAGCTCGAGGTCCCCGTCGTTCACGTCGAGGCCGGGCTCAGGAGCTTCGACCGCAGAATGCCCGAGGAGATCAACCGCCTCCTCACCGACGCCCTCGCCGACCTGCTCCTCGTCTCCGAGCAAAGCGGCATCGACAACCTCCGCCGCGAGGGCGTCGCCGAGCACAAGCTCCGTCTCGTCGGCAACGTCATGATCGACACCCTCCTCGAAAACCTCGCCCAGGCTCGACTCCGCGACACACACCGACGCCTCGGCCTCGAAAAGCGCGCCTACGGCCTCATCACCCTGCACCGCCCCTCCAACGTCGACGACCCCGACGTACTCGCCTCGCTGCTCCAGCTCTTCCTCGAGCTCGCCCGGCGAATCCCACTCGTCTTCCCAGTGCACCCCCGAACCCGCGCCGCCGCCCGAAGAGCCGGCCTCGAAAGCCTCCTCCGCCAAGAGCCTCCCCTGCTCTGCACCGACCCGCTCCCCTACCTCGACGCCCTCAGCCTCGCCGCCGAGGCACGAGTCGTACTCACCGACTCCGGTGGCCTCCAGGAGGAAAGCTCCGTACTCGGCGTCCCTTGCCTCACCCTCCGCGACAACACCGAGAGACCCGTCACCCTCAGCCTCGGAACCAGCCGACTCGTCGGAAACGACCCCGCGCTCATCCGCCTCGCTTTCGATCAGGCTCTCGACGCACACGCCACCCCCAACTCCCCCATCCCGCTCTGGGACGGAAACGCCGGACCACGCATCGCCCGCGAGATCGCAGACTGGCTCGTCCGGTCCGGCCCACCGCTGGGGGCTGGACGGCCGAGTCCGGAGCGTTGAAGGGGGGTCCGTCCCGCTATCGACCGGCGACCGTCGAGTGCTGGCGCCGCAGGCGCGCGCGGAGTCCGCCTGAAGCAGGCCGCCCGTCACCGGCCGGAGCTCTGCTGTTGCGCCTCCGGGCAGTCAGCAGCCCGGTAGCCATCAACAGGGCGGACACCGCGAGAGCGGCGCCTTGCCGCCAGCCCACGCCGGGCGAGTGTCCCACCCGGAGCCATTCCGCGCCCACGGACAGGGCCAGCAGCACCATCCCGCCGATGCTGACGACGGCCCGGCGGACCACGACGCCCACCACCATCAGCAACGCCCCCAGCTCGGTCCCCGCCATCTGGCGCCAGCCGAACTCGCCGCTGCCGCTGATCCCGAGGAAGTCGGCCGATACCGAGACCACGCCGATCACGACGCCGCTCCAGACGAGGAGCCTCGGCAGGAACGGAGAGATCACCTCCGGACCGACTTCGCGCTTGTCGGCACACGTGAGGCAGTAGCGTTTCTCGACGCGCTCGGCGCCGGCGTAGTCCACCAGGATGCGCACCAGGGCGGGCTGGCCGCAGAGCTCGCAGTTGCCGCTGACGTCCTCCGGGACAGGCGCAGGTTCGGGCACAGCGACCCTTACCCTAGGCTCTCGCGGCCTCTCGAGTCAAGCTTCCGGCGCTCCTGCAGGCGTCCTTGGACCGGGGCAGCCTCGGATCGGGTGAAGAACTCGCGATGGTCGTTGAGGACCATTCCGCGGACGCATTCGGCCTTCACCGCGGTGAGGGCGCGCCGCAGTCTCGCCTTGGGGGTCGTACCGGCGCGCACCACGCAGAGGAATCCGTCCAGGACGTCCTGCAGCGCGATCGTATCGGCCGATCCGAGAAGTGGCCCGGCGTCCACGACCACCCAGTCGAACGACCGGCGGCTGGCCTCCACCAGCTCGATCATCCGCGGCGACGCGAACAGCTCCGTCTCGTCGAGGCGCGCGACCCCTGCGGGAAGAACGCATGGGCCGAACCGGCCCAGGCGGTGCACCGGGATCGGCGACCGGCTCGTTTGCAGCCATTCGATGAGGCCGGGGCCGGACGTGAGGCCCAGGCGCCGTTCCAGGCCCCGCGCCCTCAGATCGCCTTCGACCAGGAGGACGCTGCGCCGTTCCCATGCCAGTGCGCTGGCCAGCCCGAGGGCGACCGTGCTCCTGCCCTCGCCCGCCCCCGTGCTCACCACGCCCACCGTTCGCAAGGGCCGGAGTCCGTCAAGGGCCCGCACACGGCTGCGGAGCAGCCTGAACTCCTCGGCCAGCGGGGAGGCCGGATCGAGACACTGCGCCGCTACCCGCTCGGCGTGGAGTGGGTCGACCGGTGGCCGCTCGTCGAAGGTCGGGCGTTCCTCACGTGTACCTCCTGCCGGCGTGTCCTGCGCCTCCAGGGCTGGCGGGCCAGCGGACGGCGACGGAATCCCGGAGGCGGTCGCCGCGCGTTGCCCGGGGCCCTCGGTAGGGCTCATGGATATCTCCCCTCTTTCCCGGTCCATGGAGGACACGGCTGGACCTCAACCACGGCCCACCCTTGGAATGGCTGCCAGGATCGGCGGGTCGACCGCGGCCTCCAGGTCCCTCACGTTCTTGACGAACGGATCGACCGCGTCCACGACGAATGCCAGGGTCAGCGCCGCGACGAGGGACACGATTGCGCCGATTCCCAGCACCAGCCCACGCCTGGGCCAGACGGGGCGCTCGGGAAGGGTGGCCTGGCCGAGCATGCGGAATCGGTCGTTCTTCCAGCGCGCTTCCCGCCGCTCGGCCAGGGCAGCGCCCTGCATCTTCTCGAACAGCCTGGCGTAGTTCGCGCGCATCTGATTGTAGTCGCGCTCCAGGACGCCGAGCTCCTGCTCGGTACGTGGTGACTGCTCCACCCGGGCCCGGACCTCGGTGATCCGAGAGGCCAACTGGGCGCGGCGAGCGCGCAGCGCCGAAACCCTCAGTCGCGCCTCCGCCAGCGCCGCGTTCCGGGCGGCGCGCCCGGGCGGGGGCGGACGCGGCAGCTTCTCTCGCTCCACCACCAGCTCGATCCGGGCGAGGAGCCGCCGGACGTCCGGGTGCTCCTCGGTGTACCGCGCCCGCAACCGGGCCAGCTCCGCCTCGAGGGCTGGCCGCTCCGATCGCGGCGAGGGCCGGACCTCCGGAAGCGGAGCTTGCAGGAGCCGCCGCCGGCTGAGGGCGGCCGCGAGGCTCGACGCCACCGACTGCTGCTCGAGCTCGAGCTTCCGCAGCACGGTGAGGTTGCCGCGATACTGCTCGGGGAGGTGTCCCAGATTGTCTTCCTTGAAGCGCCGGAGCCGGGCTTCGTGCGCCTCGAGCACCGCCCGAGCCTCCTCCACCTGGGTCTCGAGGAACTCATGGGCCCCCTCCGCCTGCTCGGCGCCGGTGCGCGACGACTCCTCGACGAAGAGCGTGGCGAGGCGATCGGCCACACGCTGCGCCGTCCGCGGGTCGGAGTAGACGAAAACGATGCTGAAGGCGTCGTCCCCCTTGAGGCTGACCGAGATGGCGCTGCGCAAGGCCGCGAGCCTGCCGGACGCCGGGAGCTCCGGGTAGACGTCGATCTCCTCGAGCACCCGCTCAAGCCGTGGCCGGCCCAGGACCAGCCGGCGCAGGGTCTGGAGCCGCTCCCTGGTCCTCTCGGTGTCGATCCGGGACCCGATGAGCTCCGGAACCCTGTCTTGCTCCACCAGTATCAGCGTGGAGGACTCGTAGCGCTCTGGAAGGACGTGGAGAACGCCGAGCACCGCGAGGATCCCGGCGAGGCCCGTTGCCGCCACCAGCGTCCGCCGCCGGGCGAGCACCTCGAGGTGCTCCACCAGGGGTCGCCCGGGAGGCTTCCAGCCCTCGGAGAGCAGATCGTGCTGGAAAGGGTCGTCCATCGGCACCAGGAATCCGCCTTTTCCGGACGACCGTCTGTCGCTACTGCGCGCACATCACGACTGGAGGGTTGAGCCAGAGTACCGCTCTCGGTGAGCGCCTTCAAGGGCCTGGCGAAAAACATCTCGCGGCCCGGGGGCGAAGCGGGACCGGCCTCGGAGCGCCCGCCCGGCCGCTTTGGGCACCCCGATCCCGCTGGTAGACTACCCGCTTCCAGCCGCGGGCCCTCCCACGCGGTGGCGGTAGCAGCGACGACATGAAGATACTCGTCACCGGGGCGGCCGGCTTCATCGGGTTCCACACCAGCCGCCGCCTCCTCGAGCGCGGGGAGGAGGTGGTGGGGCTCGACAACCTGAACGCCTACTACGACCCGGCGCTGAAGCAGGCCCGCCTGGACGAGCTGTCCCGTTATCCGGGGTTCCGCTTCGAGCGGATGGAGCTGGCCGATCGCGACGCGGTCGCGTCCCTGTTCGCCCGCGAAGGCTTCCGGCGTGTCGTCCACCTGGCCGCCCAGGCCGGCGTGCGCTACTCCCTTGAGAACCCGTTCGCCTACGTCGACGCGAACCTGGTGGGCTTCGCCGCGGTCCTCGAAGGGTGCCGGCATCAGCAGGTCGAGCACCTCGTCTATGCGAGCTCCAGCTCGGTCTACGGCCTCAACAGCCGAATGCCCTTCGCGGTCCGCGACAACGTCGACCACCCCATCAGCCTCTACGCCGCCACCAAGAAGGCCAACGAGCTGATGGCCCACGCCTACAGTCACCTGTACCGGATCCCCACCACGGGCCTGCGCTTCTTCACCGTCTACGGGCCGTGGGGACGGCCGGACATGGCGCTGTTCCTGTTCAGCCGCGCCATCGTCGAAGGCCGGCCCATACAGGTGTTCAACCACGGCCGGATGAAGCGGGACTTCACCTACGTCGACGACGTCGTGGAAGGCGTGGCGCGGGTCCTGGAGGTGATCCCCGTGGGCGACCCCGGCTGGGACGCGAGCGCGCCGGACCCGTCGCGCAGCCCTGCTCCCTACCGCCTCTACAACATCGGCAACCACAGCCCCGTGGAGCTCCTGGAGGTCGTCCGCATCTTGGAGAAGGCCTTCGGCCGCGAGGCGGTCAAGGAGTTCCGGCCGCTGCAGCCTGGTGACGTCCTCGCCACGGCCGCCGACGTGAGGGACCTGTCGGAAGCGGTGGGCTTCGTGCCCGGCACGCCCTTCGAGGAGGGCGCGAGGCGGTTCGTGGGCTGGTTCCGCGGGTACTACCGCGTGTGAGAGGTCCGCCCGGCGCCCGTCTCGGCTAGGCTCGGTGGGCCCAGCCTTCTTCAGACTCCACCGGAGCGTCCTGCGACGGCAGCAGCCGGTCCAGGCACTCGGCCCAGCGCCGGGTCACCGACTCGAGGGAGACGTGGGCCCGCGCGGTGGCGACCGCGGCGGCGGAGAGCCGGCGCCAGTGGTCGGGATCGTCGAGGACGAGGGCGACGCTGCGCACGTAGGCCTCGTGGTCGTTGGGTGGGACCAGATATCCGGTCTCGCCGGTCTTGACCAGGTCGGCCAGGTCGCCGACGTCCGCCACGACCGGCACCGCCCCCGCCATCATGGCCTCCGCGAGGGCGATCGACAGCCCCTCGGTGCGGGAGGGCAGCATGAACACGCGAGCGGCGGGCAGGTAGGTCTCGGAGCTTGCCTGCTTGCCGACGAAATCCAACCGCTGCTCCGCGCCAAGCGCCCCGGCTAGTCGCCGCAGATCGGCCATCAGCTCCCCGTCCCCGACCACCACTGCGCGGATCCCGGGCCGCTGACGGGACAGCTCCGCCACCACCCTCACGAACTGGTCGGGTTGCTTGGTGGGGATGAGCCGGCCCACGAAGATCAGGTCATACGGGCGCTCCTCCCGCGGGGCGAACCTCGCCGGGTCGACGCTCCCGGGGATGATCTCCACCGGGCCGGTCACGCCCTGTTCGAGGAGGAAGCGCCGGGCGCTCTGGCCCCGGACGGCCACGAAGTCGAAGCGCCGCACCACCGCCAGGGCGAGCCGCTCCAGCACCCCGGAGTGCCTGCCGACCTGGCGCAGCAGCGCGTTGTCGCACGCGTACCCCCCGCCGACCACCTCGATGGGGCCGCCGGTCATCTGATAGCACGCGGCCCTTCCGAACAGCCGCGCCACGACCAGAGCGCCCAGCGAGTTGGGCATGATGTGATAGCCCATGTAGAGGTCCGGGCGGTCCCTCAGGCCCACCCGGATCATCCAGAGGAACTTGGCGCCGGCGCGCCCCACCAGACGCTGCAGCCAGGCGGGCGGGCAGGCGAACCGGACGCCCGGCACGCTTCGGGGAGCCGCGTCGGCCACGACCACGACCTCGCCCAGTCCCGCCCGCGCGAGCGGTGTCGCATGGGAGACGAACCACTGCGTGTTGAAGAACGTCCCGGCGATCGCAATCCGCCCCGAGCGCCGCGGTTGGCGGCGTCTCCGGCGGCGCAGCGCGCAGGCCAGCAGCGCACCCGCATAGAGGCCCGCGACCAGGACCCGGGCCAGCGCCTGCTGGAGCCGGACCATCAAGGCCGGGAAGCCGCGCCGTCGGAGCCGGCCGAGGCGGACAGGCCCGCGGCTGGTTCCCAGAACTCGGAGAGCCGGACGGGGCCGGCACGGCGCAAGCCCTCGTCCACCGCCAGCGTGGCCAACGTGGTCTCGAGGAGGCACTCGAGACCAATCGGCATCTCGCGCCCGCCGCACACCGCCTCGACGAAGGCTTCCACCTGGGCGCGCTGTCCCTTGTCCACCGCCGCCTTGACCGTCTCGTGGCGATCGCCGGCGTAGAGCTCCAGGCGGCCGAAGTTGACGAGCTGGGCGGCCTTGCCGCCCCCGAAGACCTCGAGCTGCTCCTTCGGGACCTGGCTCCCGCCCTGGGTGAGGTACTGCACGGTTCCCACCGACCCGTCGGCATAGACCACGGTGGCCGTGAGGTTGTCCCGATCGTCCGCGCTCGGCGCCTCCCGGTTCTGGCAGTAGGCGGTGACCTCCACCGGACGCGATCCGGTCAGGTACGCGAGCACGTCCAGGAAGTGCCCACCCTCGCCCAGGAACCGTGTCCCCTCGCCGGGGTCGAGATACCACGATCCGGCTTCGAGCTGGCCCGCGTGCACGCGGTACGTCATCGCCAAGGGGAACGCCCGCGGCGAGAAGAACGCCTTCAGGCGCCGGAGGAGCGGCGAGAAGCGGCGGTTGAAGCCGACGTGGAGGCGGTCGTTGCCGGTCCGCACCACCGCTTCCCGCACGCGCTCCACGCCGGCGCGGTCCACCGAGAGGGGCTTCTCCACGAAAACGGGGTGCCCCGCCTCGAGGGCGGCCGCGGTCAGCTCCGCGTGGGACGCGTGTCGAGTGGCCACGAGCACGGCGTTGACGTCGCTCGCCGCCAGCAGGCCCTTCGGGTCCGTGCTCGACCTCTCGAACGGGAACCTCCGCTGCGCGTTGGCGGCCGAGAGCGGGCTGCGCGTGGCCACCTCCGCGAGCGCCACGCGGGACTCGCGGGCGAAATGCGGCAGCAGCATGGTCGACGCGTAGTTCCCCGCCCCCACCACCCCCAGCCGCAGCTTCGCCGCCGCGGTCCGCGGAGCGGCGGCCGCCGGACGGCGCCGCACCAGGTCGATGGCTTCGGGATAACGGAAGAGGATCCCCAGCGGCGGCGCCCCCCCTTCGGCGAGCTCCTCGTACACCGTCTCGGCCTCCTCGACCGGCCGGATCGCGGTGACCAGGGGAGCGAGGTCCACCTGGCGACGCGCCACCAGGTCCAGGAACGCCGCCATGTTGCGCTTCTCGGTCCAGCGCACGTAGGAGATGGGGTAGTCCCGGCCGTTTTCCTCGTACGAGGGGTCGTAACGCCCGGGGCCGTAGGAGCGGGAGAACCGGAGGTCCAGCTCTTTCATGTAGCAGTCGTTCCACGGCAGGTCCAGCTTCGTCTTCCCGACGTCCACGATCCGCGCCCGGTCACGGGCCAGCTCCACCGCGAGCTCGAGGGGCGCGTTCGACTTTCCCCCCGCGGTTATGAAGACGCAGTCGACCCCGAATCCGGCGGTCAGGGCTCGGACTGCACCTCGGAGCCCCGGATCGTCGGGCGTGGTGGCAACGGCCGCGCCGACGGCGACCGCCGCGTCACAGCGGTCCTGGGCCAGCTCCACGCCGACCACCGCGATTCCGGCGGCGCGGAGGATGCCGGTGAGGAGCTGCCCCAGCAGGCCCAGCCCCACCACGCAGGCGACCTCCCCGAGGTGCATCTCCGATTGCCGGAAGCCCTGCATCGCGATCGCCCCTACCGTCGCGAAGGCCGCGTGCTCCATGGACACGTCGTCCGGCACCGGCACCACCAGGTTGCGCGGGACCGACACCGCCTCCGCGTGGTGGGCGTACTCGGCGCCCGCGCAGGCCACCCGCTGTCCGACGTAGAACTCACGGGCTTCGGGGCCGGCCTCCAGCACGACCCCGGAGGAGGAGTAGCCCAGCGGGGTGAGCGAGTCGAGACGGCTCATCACCTTCTCGAAGGTGGCGCGCGCACCCTGCTGACGCAGGGTCTTGAGCACCTTCTTGACCTGGTCGGGACGCGCCATGGCCTTGCCGGCCAGGGAGAGCTTCGCCTCCTTGACCTTCATGCCCTCGGTTCCGATGGAGATGACGCTGAAGGCGGTACGGACGACGACCCCGTTCCGCCGGCACGTGGGCGCGTTGAGCTGCTCGGTGCGGATCCGTCCGCTCCGGTAGTTCTGGGTCACCTGACGCATGGGCGCACGCCTCCCGGAAAGGGTCGCATCGTGGAGCTCCTGGCCAGCACAGGGGCGAAACGCTCCCGCCGCCGGCCGCCGGTCGCCGACGCCGTCGCTATCTCCACTGGAACGCCCAGGTGACGCCGACAGCCGCCCGGTGACCGACCACGGCGACGCCCGCCGTGCCTTCGCGCCGCCGCAGCGAGTAGTTGGCGTTCAGGGCCAGCTGGGGGCGAACCTGCCAGTTGAGCCCGGCCCGGACGTTCTGGGCGTTCTGGTCCAGGCTCGGGTCGAAGATGTCGCGATGCTCGCCCCAGAAGCCACCGACCACCCCGCTCACCGTGCGCGACAGCTGGTGGCTGTAGGCCAGCTCGACGGAGTCGATCACCCGCTCGCTCCCGAGCCCGAAGACCTGTCTCACGGCATGGCGGTAGTTCAACGAGAGGACGCCGCGCCGGAAGGTGTAAGCCAGCCCCGCACCCGCCACCGGGTTGGTCCGGGAACGCCCCTGCGACCACAGCCGGCTGAGGCCCCCGGAGACGCTCGCGGAGAGGCGCCGGCTCAGGAGGGTCTGGAACTCGGCGTTCCCCTGCGCGACGTCGGCGGTGACGTCGCCACGGACGGAGCGCATGAAGATCCCCGCGACGCCGACCCGGCTGTCCACGCCGATCTGCCGGCCGATGGTCAGGGAGGGACCCCAGCGGCTCCCGTCGGAGACCTCGTTGTCCCTGAAGCGGGCCAGCTCGTGGAGGACGCCCAGCCCGACCTGCGTCCTCGTCCCGATCCTGTGCTCCAGACCCAGGGTGGACCGGTTCCTGAAGGAGAGCGTGAACGGGAGGAGGACCCCGGGCTCGCTGAGGTCGTCGATCTCGTCGGTGTAGCGCAGTGAACCGCGCTCGGCCACGGTGAGTCGCGTGGCGGGGCCCAGGATGCGCGTCCCGCTGATGCCCAGGGTGCCGTTGATCCGGTTGAGATCGGCCAACCGCGTGTAGATCAGCCCCTCGGTTCCCAGGTTGATCCCGAACTGTCCCTTCGGGCCGGTCCCGACGTAGCCGAGGCCGGCACCCAGCCGGGTCACGAAATCGTCCTGGGGCCGCTGGGTGGTGAACCGGACGTTGCTCTGGTAGCCCTGCGTGGCCCGGAGCACGAGGGACCACCCCGGCGCGGGTCCTCCCGGCCCCGTGGCCATCCCCTGGGCGTGCGCCGCGGGGACGAGAGAGGCGAGGAGGGCAATCGTGGCCCACACGAGGTGGACGGACCGGAGGGCGGGCGCCCGCCCTCCGGAGCCGGGGGTTCCGTCGTCGAAGTCTTGTTTCATACGGGTGCCGCCGAGTTGACGTCCCACTCGGCGGGCGAGGCCCGTGGCCGAGGGACCGGGAGGGAGATGTCCAGGACCGTCTCGTAAACGCAGCTTCCGGCCGAGCGTCCGGCCGCCCGCAGGGTCGTGGTGGGACGCCGGCGATGGTACCCCGGGCTGAACCAGCCGCCGATCGGGGATTCCGACCCGAACAGGGTCGAGACGCGGAGCCGCGGGTCGAAGTCCAGGGTGAGCCGGTGCTCCCCGAGCGTGACCTCGACGCGCCCCCCGTCTCCGATGTGGGCCGTGCAGTCCGGTCCGAGGTGGAACCAGAGCGCCAGCTCGTGCTCCCCGGCGGCCACGATCTCGTCCCTGACGGTCAGCCGGCGGCCGGCCCCCTCGAGCGTGACCGTGCGGCGGTGGATCACCGGGTCGGCGAGTCGCCGGTAGCCGTCGTGTTCGCCGGCGACCCGGCCCCCCTCGGGAGCAGGGCTCCACTCCAGGCATGCCACCCGCGCGCGCTCGCCCCACATGAAGGGCCCGCGCATCTCGGACTGGTCCTCTCCGTCCACCTCGATCGTGTTGTGGGCGCGGGTGCTCCTGAAGTAGCGGCGCCACGCCGCGTACGTGAAGTAGTCGTAGGTGCCGGGATCCACCAGCACCTCGCGGCCGGCGAAGGCCCTGACGGTGACCGAGAGGGCGTCGGCGTGTCCGTGCGCGGCCAGCGGCCCGAACCCCAGCTCGGCGCAGTCGAAGAGCACGCTGATGTCGGTCTCGTCCTCCCGGTCGCCCGCCTGTAGGAGGTAGCAGCCGGTGTCGCGGAAGCTCCGGGACGAGAGTGGGGACCGGGCCGAAGCGGCGAGCAGGGCGTCGAACCGGGCAGGCGCGTCGCTCCCGCACAGCCACAGGGCCGGTTCGTGGAAGCGCCTGGCGGCCCGGGCCAGATCCGCCCGCTCGAAGAGGACGGCACCGGCCGCGAGGAGTCCGCCTGCCTCGTCGTCCCGGCTCCCCAGGTCGAGGACGTAGCCGTCGTCGGCGTCGCCGAAGGAGGGAGGCGCGCCGCCCTCGCACATCCCCGCCACGAACTCCAGCATCGCCTCGAGTCGCTTCCAATAGCGGGAGGAGAAGGGTCGGCCTTGCCAGCGGCCGACCAAGCCACAGGCGAGGAAGAACTGGACCACGAACAGGTGGTACCCGAAGGCCTGCTCCCGGGTGCCTCCGTCGGCGTGGGTCTGGCGCAGGATCTCCTCCTCGAGGATCCCGCGGCTCTCCTCGCGCCACTCCCGCGCACCGGGCAGGCCGCCGAAGTAGCTCGAAGCGACGAACACGCCCGCCGCTTCTCCGATGCGGTGGTTGTTGGCGGAGGAGCCGCGGGAGTACTTCCGCGTCACCTCCCACAGGTGGAGCTGCACGCCCTCCAGGAGCGAGACCCGGGACACATCGTCGAGGGCCTCCCAGACGAGGTCTGCCGCCCACGTCCAGTTGATGATCCGGATGGCCAGTTCCAGCGGGCTCCGCCATTGCATTCCACGGCCGAACGGGCACTGCGCCCGCCACGACTCGAGCTGCTCGATGGCGGCCCCGACGTAGGTGACGTCTCCCGTGGCCCGGTAGGCGCGCGCCAGCACCACGAGCTGCTGATGCCGGCTCGGCTCCCAGACGAGCTTCGCGTCACCCGTCACCGTGTAGTCCCGGTAGTCGATCCGCGGGGCGAATCCCATGGGCGCCGCGACGTCCGCTTCGTGGTCCCGGTTCCAGTCGATGGGGTCGCCCAGGTGGCGGCGCTCGAGCCCCATGAAGGTGAAGCGGTGGCCTCGGACCTCGTCGGCGGCCGCCAGGAGCCGCCGCTTCCAGCCCGCTTGGGGGCTCCCAGCCGGAGCCGAGGCCCAGCAGCCCACGGCCAGGGGCGTCAGCCGGAACACCGGCGGCGACGGCGGGCCCGGTTCCGGCAGCGCGGGCGGGAAGCACCCGAGGGCGGCACGGGCGTGATCCAGCAGGTCGGTGGCCTCGGAGCGGAGCCGCCAGGCGAGCTCCGCCGGCGACATCGCGCGCAGCCGCCGCGCGTACCAGCCTAGCGACTGCATCCGGACACCTCACGTCCCGACGGCGGCGGAAGCTGGACTCCCTGCGCCTGCAGGAGGCTCCGGTACAGTTCCTCCGCCTGCTGCGCCACCGCACGCACCGACAAGCGTTCGGCCACCCAGCCGCGCGCTGCGTCCCCGAGGCGCTGCCGGCGTGCGGGGTCGCCGATCAGCTCCAGCAGCCGCACGCTCAGCCCCTCGGCATCGCCCGGTTCCACCAGATGGCCGACGCGTCCGTCCGGGACGAGCAGAGCGTTGTCCGCCACCCGCGTCGCCACGACCGGTACGCCGGAAGCCATCGACTCCAGCAGCACGTTCGGGGTTCCCTCGTGCCGCGAGGTCAGGACCGTGACGTCGCAGGCGGGATAGAGCCACTCCACCTCACGCACCGCGCCCAGCACGCGGAAGCGGTCGGCAACGCCAGATCCGGCGAGCAGCGACGACACGCGCGCGTGATAGCCGGCCACGTCCTGGTGGGCGCCGGTACCGGCCCGGAGGGAGAGCCCGCCCGCACCCCGCAAGGGCTCGCCCGCGCAGACGAACAGGGCGTCCGGGCGCGCGCGGAGGACGCGTCGGGCCGCCTCTACGAGCATGGGGTGGTCCTTCTGGGGCTTGAAGCTCGCCACCATCCCGACCACCGGGACATCGGGCGGCAGGCCCAGGCGGCGCCGGGCCTCGGCGGCCGGCCGTGGCCGGAACCGGTCCAGGTCCACGCCGTTCGGCAGCGTCCAGACCCGTTCCTCCCGCAGGCCCTGCGTCCTCGCCGCGAAGCGGCGGCCGGCCTGGGAATTCGCGACGACCCCGGTCACCAGGGGCCGGGTGAGCCGAAGCAGCAGCGACTGGTGCCAGGGCCGGCGGTAATCGCTGTTCCGCTCCGAGCCCAGCACCACGGGGACGCCGGCCAGAGCGCCGCCTACCCTCGCCGCCATCTCCGCGTCGAACAGGAAGGCGTGCACGAGCGCGACCCGCCGCTGCCGCAGCAGCCGCACGAGGCGCGCGACGGGTCCCACGTCGAAGCGCCACCGCTTCCCCAGGACGACGAGGGGGACGTGGGGCGGGAGGCCTGCGGCGAGCGGCACCTCGGCGCCGAGGGAGCACACCACTGCCGCGAAGCGCTCCGGGGCGAGGTGTCGCGCCAGCTCCACAACCTGCCGCTCGGCTCCACCGGGTTCCAGGCTGCTCACCACCAGGGCCAGGGGGACGGGCCGCCCGGCTTCCCGCTCCGGCGAGCCGCCGTGGCCCGCGCCCACCCGGGGCCCGGACGCGACGGCGGGACGGCGTGGGGACGGCGACGCCACCCGGCTAGGCGGCGGACCCGTTCCGGGCCGCGGTGAAGGAGTCGTGGAACTCGAGGAGGGTCGCCGGCCGGAACTCGGCCCGGACCACTTCGAACAGCCCCTCCAGTGCTGCGAAGAGGGCTTCGATGGACTCGGGAGTGCGGAAGCTCGGGCTACCTCCGGGCATCAGCTCGGAGGAGTGGATGGCCAGCTCCGCGTGCCCCACCCGCCGCGCCGCCTCCCGGGTGATGGCCACCAGCCGGTCGAGGTTCCGGAGGCTCGGGGTCAGGCGCTGGACTGGAAACAGGCGCTCGGTGACCCGGAGCACGAAGGGATGGGACCTCAAGGCCTCCGGGATCATGCGCATCATGGGCCGGCGCCGCGACAGCACCGTGACCGGGACCTCCAGGAGGCTCGAGTCGCCGGGCCGAGATAGGTCCTGCAGATCGAGGAAGTAGGGACGCTCGGGATAGAGGAGGTAGTCGGACCCGCCCGTGCCACTGGGCGCCCCCAGCTTGGGACGCCAGGAGATGTTCGGGGTCACGGAGCAGTCGACGACGTAGCCATGCTCCACCAGGATCCGCGCGTACGCCAGGCTCATGCGCCAGCGGCCGGCCCGGTGGCTGCGCGGCACCTTGCCGAAGGTGTCGCCCAGCAGATCCGTCATCACCCGGATCTTCCGCCGCATCGTATCCTCGGGATACTCGGCGAGGTACGTGCCGTACTTGAAGTCGTCCTCGGTGATGGGCTCCAGCGGCGGGCTGTTCCAGGCGTGCAGGTGCATCCCGACCTCGGCGGCGTTCCGGGCGAGGGCGTCCCTGGCCATCTCCTGGAACTCCGGGGCCAAGGCCATCTCATAGTCGGTCAGGTACGTGGGCCGGACCCCGTAACGCTCGCAGAGCTGCTGGAAGCGGGGCACGAAGGCGGAGTTGCGGGTGGTGATCTCCCGGGGTAACGACCAGAGGTCGTCACCTTCCGTGTCCACGGTGATCAGGAAGCAGGGCTTGTCAACGACCATGGGGGATGTGGCCTTTGCTCCAACCGGGACACGAGGGAAAGGAAATGGTACCGCCGGGATGAAGGGTGGTCAACCGCGGGCTTCCATCGGCTCCGCGCGCTCGGAGCCGGGCGTTCGACCGGATCCTCTGGTGATTAGCGCACCCAGCACGGCCTCGTAGGTGTCCCCCGCACGCGCGGGGACGTGGTGGTCCAGGAACCGGCGCCGCGCGCGCCGCGAGGCGGCGGCCCAGCGGGCGGGGTCGCGCAGCAGCCTCCCCAGTGCGTCGTGCAGTCCCTCCGCGCGCGCCGCGACCGCCCCCAGGCCGTCGCGCTCGATCAGTCCGTCCGGATCCACGGTCGAGACTGACGGCGTGCCCCTAGCCCACGCCTCCAGGAACGTGTTGGGAAAGCCCTCGACCGCCGACGTGCACAGCAGCACGTGGGCGCGCTCGTAGTGGGGCCCCACACGCTCGTGGGGGATCCAGCCGTGGAGGGTGACGTTGGGGAGCGCGCCGGCCCGGCGCTCCAGCGCCTCCGCGTAGCCCGCCTTCCCCGCACGCCCCCCCACGACGTCGATGTGCAGCTCCGGCGCCCGGGCGGCCAGCTCGAGGGCCAGCTCAAAGCGCTTCTCGGGAGAGAAGCGTCCCACCCACAGGACGCGCAGGCCCTCGTGCGGGGGCGTCCTCTCCGGAAGGACGCCGCCGGGGCAGGGGTCCTCGGCGCAGCTCCTGGCCAGGGTGGCCTCGATCCCGAAGCTCTCGCGCAGCCGGCGGCGCTGGTGCTCGCTCTGGCAGACGACGCCGCGGGCAAACCTCAGCCCCAGTCGGTACAGCAGGCGCTCGCGCGCGGAGAGGCGCGGTACCGCCCGCTCGCAGTTGCTGTCCGAGGCGGCCGCGAAGAGGAACGGACGGCGGCGGAGCCGGCACCACGCCGCCACCTGCCCGGTCTCCACTCCGGCGCCACGCTGCACGTAGACGTCGGCGGCGGCCCGCCGCATCGCCGCGGCCAGCCCGCTCCAGCGGGGGTGGGCGAATCGCAGCCCGGGCAGCCCCGCCTCCACGCGGTAGGCCTTGAACACCCGGATCTCGCCGAGCCTCTCCCCGTCCGGCTGGCCGTGGTCCAGGGTGACGAAGTTCACGTCGTGGCCGCGACGGCTCAACTCGCGGGCGAGCAGGAGCTGCTGGACCTCCGCGCCGCCGATGTGCCGCAGGTCGGGGCGCTCGGAGAGGGCACCGTAGGCGCCGGGCGCGACGAAGCAGATCCGGAACGCCCGGGACGCGCTCACCGCGGGGACGGACGCCGGGCGAGGAGGACCATGGTGCTGGCGAAGCGCCCGGCGAACAGGGAGCGCTCGGAGAAGCGTGCGGACAGCCGCTCGGAGACGCTCAGGCTCAGGCGGCGACGCCCCAGCGCCCCCCACAGCCCGTACGTGTTGAAGAGCATCCGCTCCAGTTCCAGTCCGGCCGCGGATACGAGGTCCTCGGCCTCCCCGGGGGACCACTGGCGGTGCCGGTACCGCGGACCTCCGACGTCCTCGGCCGGCAGCCCCCGTAGCCGCCGCCGCGCCCGCGACAACGCCCGCTCGACGGCGATCTCCATCCGGGAGAGATCCCGCAGCACGCTCGCCCGGTTCGGCACCGAGAACAGCACCCACCCTCCCGGGCGGACCAGCTCCCCGAGCGCGTGCAGCGCGGCCCTGGGGTCTGGCAGGTACTCGAGGACCCCGAGGCAGGTCACCACGTCCGCCCCGCCTGGCCGGAACGGGGGCCGCTGCGCGTCGCCGACGACGAACGAATCCTCGAGGTGCCGGCGCGCCGCCTCCGAGACCATCTCCGGAACCCGGTCCATCCCCGCCACCCTCACGACGTCCCGCGGCACCGGGTCCAGGACGTCCCCGCTGCCGCAACCGATGTCAACCACCCGCGCGGGCCGCGCATGCCCGTGCAGCGCGCCCTGCAACAGCCGCAGGACGTTGCGCTGGCGGAGCTGGAGGTCCAGGTCGGACATCCGCGACGGCCGCGCCGTGTAGCGCGACCCCCACTCGCGGCTCGCGTCCCGGAAGTGGTCGACCACCCGCCGGCTCTGGTCGTCACGCACCGGCACCTTCCCGCTCATCGAGCCCCCCCCGCGACGCCGGGGCCGCCTTCCCGCGGGGGAGCGACTGCGAGCAGGCGCCGGACGGACTCAGCCACGCCGCTGCGGGCGGCAACCAGCCCGGGCAGCCAGGGCCTCGGCTGGTTGAACCGCGGGAGGCCCGCCGGGGGCGTCCATACGGCGCCGCCAGCGGCCAGCACCAGGGCCACTCCCGCAGCCACGTCCCACTCGTGTTTGGGCGACAGCGTCCAGGTGGCGTCGGCCGCCCCCACGGCTACCAGGGCCAGCTTGTACGCCACCGATCCCACCGCCCGTACCCTGAACGACTCGGGGACGCCCTCCCACTCTCCGCGGCCCACTTCGGTCCGGCTCGCGAGCACGTCACAGGCGGCGCCCGCGGCGCCCGTCCTCATGCCCGCCGGGGCCCCGTTGAGGGTGAGGCCGAGACCCACCGCGCCGAGGAACAGCTCCCCCGTGGCTGGGTTCAGGATGCCGCCCGCGACCGGAGCCTCCCGTTCCACGAGCCCCACCGAGATGCACCATTCAGGCACGCCGTCCACGAACTCCCTGGTCCCGTCCAGCGGATCGACGACCCAGACGCGCTCACGGCCCAACCGCTCGGTGGAGTCGGCGGTCTCTTCGGAGAGCCAGCCCTCGCCCGGCCGAGGCAGCTGCGCCCGGAGCGTGGCGTCGAGCGCGAGGTCGGCCTCGGTGACCGGGCTCCGGTCGTTCTTCACGGCCGCGACCCCGGAGGGTCCGCCGAGCGCGCTCAGGGCCTCGGCGGCCGCACCCAGGGCGTCGTGGATTCGGCGCAGATCGTCGGCACGGCTCATCCGCGGCGCCTCAGGACTCGTCGTCGGCGCCGAGGAATCCCTCGCGGCGGACGTGGAGGAGGACGGCCTGGGCGGCCTCCTCGGCGGTCATGGTGCCGGTGTCGAGGACGACCTCCGGCCTGGCCGGCGCCTCGTAGGGGTCGTCGATCCCGGTGAACCCCTTGATCAGCCCCTGCCGCGCCTTGGCGTAGAGCCCCTTGCGGTCCCGGCTCTCGCACACCTCCAACGGCGTCGCCACGTAGACCTCGACGAAGCCACCGTACTCGCTGATCGTCTCGCGCACCTCCCGCCGCGCCGCCGCGTAGGGCGCGATCGGAGCGCAGATCGCCACACCGCCGTTCTTCGTGATCTCGCTCGCCACGAACCCGATCCGCGTCACGTTCAGGTCCCGGTGCGCCTTCGTGAACCCGAGCTCGCTCGACAGGTGCTTGCGCACGATGTCCCCGTCCAGGAGCGTCACCGGCCGCGTCCCAAGCTCCAGCAGCTTCGCGTACACGATGTTCGCGATCGTCGACTTGCCCGCACCGGACAGGCCGGTGAAGAAGATCGTCAGCCCCTGGCGCGACCGCGGTGGGAAGCTCCGCCTCAGCTCCGAGACCACCTCCGGGTACGAGAACCACCCCGGCATCTCCAGCCCTTCCCGAAGACGCCGCCTCAGCTCCGTCCCCGACAGGCTCAGCGCCCGAGACCCCGAGGGAACCTCCGACACCGGCAGGTACTGCGCCCGGTCCTCCACGTACACCATCTCCTCGAACGGCAGGATCTTCACCCCAAGCTCCGCCTCGTGGCTCTTCGCCAGCTCCTGCGCCGCGTAGGCCCCGTAGTACGGCTTGCCGCTCGGGTCCGATCCCGGGCCCGCGTGGTCACGACCCACGATGAAGTGGCTGCACCCGTAGTTCTTCCGGATGATCGCGTGCCACACCGCCTCCCGCGGGCCCGCCATCCGCATGGCCAGCGGCAGAAGGCTCAACGTCGACGTCGCCTCCGGGAAGTGCCGCAGCACCGCCTTGTAGCACCGCACCCGTGAGAAGTAGTCCACGTCCCCAGGCTTGGTCTGCCCCACCGTGGGGTGCAAGAGCAGGCACGCCTCCTCCTGCTCCGCCGCACGCCGCGTCAGCTCCACGTGCGCCCGGTGCATCGGGTTGCGCGTCTGGAACGCCACCACCTTGCTCCAACCCCGCTTCTCGAACTCGCCCCGCAGCTCCGAGGGCGTGTGGCGCCACGACTGGAACGTGTGGTGCGGCGGCAGCTCCAGACCCTCCAGACCGCCCCCCACGTACAAGGGCCCGCTCTGGTGCCGGAGGCGGAACACCCCAGGGTGGGACTCCTCGGTCGTCCCGAACACCTGCTGCGCCTCTCGCTCCCGGTCCGGACGCCAGACCTCCCCCACCGTCAGGATCGCCACCACCATCCCCTCCGGATGGCGCAGCGCCACCCGGGTGCCACGGCTCAGGCGCTCCCCGAACTCCTCCTCCACGTCCAGCGTGATCGGGATCGGCCACAGCGTCCCCGACGACAGACGCATCCGACCGCACACCCCCTCGTAGTCGTCTCGGCCCAGGAACCCCTCCAGCGGCGAGAAGCCCCCGTTCAGCACCAGCTCCACGTCCAGAAGCTGCCGCGGCGTCAGGTCCCAAGATACGAGCCCCGCGCTCTCGCGAAGCACCTCCAGCCCCTTCTCGCGCTCCAGCAGCAACTGGCTCAGCTTGCCCCCGTGGGGCGCCGGCAGATCCATCGATCCGTCCCTCCTCCCCCGACTACGCTTGGGCCCCGGGGCGCTCCCGCCCCCCCGACGACAACCTCAAGCCGCCGTGTAACCGTAGCGCCGGTTCAGTGCACCCGCCACCTCGTCGAAGGTGGCCAGGTCACGACCGCTCAGGCTCGCACGCCACTTCTCGTCCTGCTGGATCCGACCCACCGGGCGAAGACGCATCGCATTGCCCAGGATGTGATGGTCGATGCTCCGGAAGTCCTCACGCTGTTCGGGGCAGTCCACTCCGATCAGCCGGTACACCGCCGACAGCGACGCCTCCGGGGACGCGCAAAGGTCCTCGTAACGCATCCGCAGCCGGTTCGACGCCGGGACCCGGCCCATCAGCCGCTCACATTCCTCGTTCGTACGACGCCACTCCAGAGCCGCCTCCGCCATCCTCGCCGAGTACACACGCATGAACGAGTTGCACGCCCCACGTCCGTCACGCGTCAGGTGCACCACCTTCACGTCCCAAAGCCCCGCCTCCAGCAGGAACTTCAGGCGAACCGGGTCCTTCGAGCCGTCCAGGAACGCCTCCGCCCCCCGGATCGTGCAGACCGCCTCGATCAGCGCCCGGTTCCGCTCGATCGCCGACTCCAGCCGGCTCCGAAGCCCGGGAACCACCCGGATCCCCACTCCCCGAAGACCCTCCGCAAATCCCCCACGCACACGACCCGTGAATAGTCGGCCGGCCCACTCCCGACCGGCGGGCGCCTCGAAGTGCGTCCCGAAGGAGCCTACGTCGAACGCCACCCCGCAACGCTTCAGCTCCGCGCTCACCGCCTCCCAGAACCCGCACTGCCGGATGAACGCCCCGCACGAGCACCGGTAGCAGTCGATCCGACCCATCGCCGTCGCCTTCAGCTCCCCCACCGTCGCGATCGACCCGTGACCGGCCAACAGGAACGTCAACAGCGTCGATCCCGAGTAGCTCGGTGATGTGATGTAGACGAGCTTCCTCATTGCCGCTCGCTCGACTCCGCCGCCGGCAAAACGCCGCTCACCCGCGCTCCGCGCTGGCCAAAGCGCCGTCCCGGCCTGCACTGGGGAGGAATTCCTTGACGCGCCACGACTCCGGGGAGGGACCGCAGGGCGCGGAGAATAGCATACCCCCAGCACACGGCAAAAACCCCCTCCGGCTATCATTCAACCCGCCTCCCGACTCCCTCGCCGGCGAGGCCCCCAGTGCACGGGGCAGCAGCGAAAGGGGGGCCCCTTGGGAGGCCTTGGCCAGGTGAAACCACTCGTCGACTGCGTCGCCGGCGCGCGGCCGAACTTCGTCAAGCTTGCTCCCGTCGCCAGGGCCATCGAACAGGACGGCCGCCTCGGACTCCGCATCGTCCACACCGGCCAGCACTACGACCCCGCCCTCAGCGACGTCTTCTTCGACGAGCTCCGCATCCCGCCCCCCGACGTCCACCTCGACGTCGGCTCCGGACCACACGGCGCACAGACCGGGCGCATCCTCGAACGCTACGAGGCACACCTGCTCCACTCGCGCCCCGCCGCCACCGTCGTCTTCGGCGACGTCAACAGCACCATCGCCTGCGCCCTCGCCGCCGTGAAGCTCGAGGTCCCCGTCGTTCACGTCGAGGCCGGGCTCAGGAGCTTCGACCGCAGAATGCCCGAGGAGATCAACCGCCTCCTCACCGACGCCCTCGCCGACCTGCTCCTCGTCTCCGAGCAAAGCGGCATCGACAACCTCCGCCGCGAGGGCGTCGCCGAGCACAAGCTCCGTCTCGTCGGCAACGTCATGATCGACACCCTCCTCGAAAACCTCGCCCAGGCTCGACTCCGCGACACACACCGACGCCTCGGCCTCGAAAAGCGCGCCTACGGCCTCATCACCCTGCACCGCCCCTCCAACGTCGACGACCCCGACGTACTCGCCTCGCTGCTCCAGCTCTTCCTCGAGCTCGCCCGGCGAATCCCACTCGTCTTCCCAGTGCACCCCCGAACCCGCGCCGCCGCCCGAAGAGCCGGCCTCGAAAGCCTCCTCCGCCAAGAGCCTCCCCTGCTCTGCACCGACCCGCTCCCCTACCTCGACGCCCTCAGCCTCGCCGCCGAGGCACGAGTCGTACTCACCGACTCCGGTGGCCTCCAGGAGGAAAGCTCCGTACTCGGCGTCCCTTGCCTCACCCTCCGCGACAACACCGAGAGACCCGTCACCCTCAGCCTCGGAACCAGCCGACTCGTCGGAAACGACCCCGCGCTCATCCGCCTCGCTTTCGATCAGGCTCTCGACGCACACCCCACCCCCAACTCCCCCATCCCGCTCTGGGACGGAAACGCCGGACCACGCATCGCCCGCGAGATCGCAGACTGGCTCGTCCTTCGTGATGGAACCACGGAGGTTGACAGCCAGACGATTTGACGGCCACAATGAAACCCCTCCAACTGGCGTGCGGGGTCGGACATGGGTGGCGTGGGTGCCTGCGCAGTCTCCGGGTGTGCCGTTACCGCCCCCGGGATTTCTCCCGGGAATCGAGCGGCCCTGCGACGTTGCCGCGTTACCATCAGTTTCTGAGACGCGATGGAGATGATCCCCTCTTACTTCCCGGGCGGCTCCGGGCCCCTGTTCGGCGTGCGGCACCCGGCCGCTCCGGGCACCGGGCGGCGGCGCGGAGCCGTGCTGTGCCAGCCGCTCGGCCCCGAGTACGTCCGGACCCATCGCGCTTTCCGCCACCTGGCCATCCAACTCGCCAACCGCGGGATCGACGTGCTGAGGTTCGACTACTACGGGTCCGGTGACTCCGCCGGCGAAGCCACCGAGGCCAGCCTGGAGCGCTGGGTCGACGACGTCTGCACGGCGGCCGCCGAGCTGCGGCGCACGCGGGCGGTGGAGGAGATCGTGCTGGTCGGGCTCCGGCTTGGCGCTGCGCTGGCCCTGGCGGCCGCGCCGCGCCTGCGCGACGTCACGGCGATCGTGCTCTGGGAGCCGGTGGACGACGGGCGGGAGCACCTCGCCGAGCTCCTGGAGTCGCAGGCGCGCTGGGAGCGCCGCAAGGCCTGGTTCGATGCGCGCTGGGACCGGGCGGGATGGAACGGCACCAACGACCTCCTCGGTTTCCCGGCGACGCCGGCGTTCCTGGACGAGATGAGGGCCTTCAGGGCTTGGACGGGAGCCGCGGGTGGCATGCGACGCGCCCTCCTCGTCGAGGGGGAGAGCCACGAGGGCACGCTCCGGCTCCGGGAGTCCCTGGCAGGCGCGGGCATCGACGTGAGCCATGAGGTCGTGCCCGACGCCCGCATCTGGAACGTGCTGGAGCGGGCGAGCGCCCTCATCCCCCGGGCCACCGTCGACCGGGTCATCGAGTGGTGCAGCACGGAGGCCGCGTGATCGAGTCTCCGGTCCGCTTCGGCAACCGCGAGTACCTGACCGGCATCGTGACCACGCCGCCGGCGGGCCTGGCGCGGGACGCGGGGCTCGTCATACTCAACGCCGGGCTCGTCCACCGTGTCGGCCCCAACCGCGTCGGCGTCGAGGTCGCGAGGAAGGCCGCGGGAGCGGGCTTCGTTGCGCTCCGGTTCGACCTCTCGAACCTTGGCGACAGCCGCGCCCGCGCCGATTCGCTTCCCGTCGAGGCGAGCGCCGTCGCGGAGGTCCGGCTGGCGATGGACGAGCTGGCAAGGACGCACGGACTGGACCGCTTCGTCGTTTTCGGGATCTGCTCCGGCGCGGAGCACGCGCTGCGCGCCGGCCTCGAGGATTCCCGCGTTGTCGGCGCCGTGCTCGTGGACGGTTACGCCTATCGGACCCCGGCCTACTACCTTCGGTACTACGGGCCGCGCCTGTTCCGTCGCGCGGCGTGGCGAAGGCTGTTGTTCGAGAAGAGCCCGCTCGCCCGCTGGCTCCGGCGATTCGGGTCGGACCAGGACGGGAACGGCCACCTCACCGCCCAGCCGCCGAAGCGGCGCTTCCCTCCTCGCGCTCGGTTCCGGGAGACCCTCGCCACCCTGACCACGCGCGGCGTCGAGCTGCTGGTCGTCTACACCGGTGAGGGCATGGCGGACCAGTACAACTACGATGGGCAGTTCTTCGAGGCTTTCCCCGAGTTCCGCGACCGCCCGGTCGAGGTGGTCTTCCTGGCCGCGACGGACCACCTGTTCTCCCGCCAGCGTTCCCGCGCCGCCTTGGCCGGCGCCGTCGAACGCTGGGCGGACCGCTTCGCCTGGCGTGAGGCGCCCGAGCGCGTCTCGGTCACCATCTGATCGCCTGCCGCGATCGCCGGCGGCGGAGGCCGTCGAACAGGACCAGCAGCGGACGGAGCGCCGGAAGGGTCTCGATCAGGGCCCGAAGCGCCTGCCGGCGCCGCAGGCGCCGCTGCAGGCTCTCGAGAACCGAGGCGAGCCTGCCCGACGCGGCTCCCATCTCGCGCGCGAGGCAGAGCAGCTCCTCGCGGCACTCGGGCTTGTCCCTGGCCAGGACGCCCGCGAAGCCGGCGGGGAGCCGGGCGGGGAAGCGCGGCGTGCGATCCAGGAGCCCGAGGATCTCGAGTGCCACCATCGTCCGAACGCACTTGGTGCAGCGGCCGCAGTTGGCCGGGCCTCCCCGGTTCCCATGAGCGAGGCAGACGTTGAGGGATCGCAGGGCCAGCGCGCTCCGAGCGAGCACCTTGAGCTTGTCGCTCCGCCGGGCCTCGGCACCGACGTGCCGCACCTCCAGCCACTCCGTGGACCAGAGCGGGTCGAGCAGGGGGTGCGAACCCCACGGTATCAGGTCCGGGTAGAAGAACGAGGCGGACACGAGGACGCGCCCGATTCCCCTGGAGAGGGCGAGGGCCACCGAGGCCATCGCCGCGCCGTGGTAGTGCGCGTCCCACTTGATCGGGAAGTGGCTGGTGAGATCGGTCGAGATCGGCACCAGCTCGAGGCCCAGCTCGCGGGCGATCGCCTCCATGTCGGCCTGAGTCCGGTCGACGTCCCCCCCCTGCTCGATGGGCAGGCCGAACGCGCGGACGTAGAGGAGATGGGTCAGCCTCGGCTCGTGGATGGTGCCGTCGAGGGAGCCGAGGGCCGTGTAGAAGGAATCGACTCCTCCGGAGAAGAAAGCCGCGCAGCCACGTGCGGATGGCCTCGGCGACTCCGGCCGGGCCCGCGCCCGGATCTCGACGCGGCTCAGCGCGGGATACCACGAGCGCAGGACCTGCTGAGCGGCCTCGGCCCCGGCCAGCAGGCGCGGAGACACCTCGTCGGGGATGACCAGCGGCTCGCCGGCCTGCATGCACGGGACGAGCAGCGCCGGCACGAGGGACTCGACCTCGTCGGCCACGAGCTCCCCGTGTCGCTCGGGAACGGCGACGTACAGTTCCTCGGGCCGTTGCTGCCCGGCCCGGCGGATGCGGGCCTTCAAGCGGACATCGCCGCCCGCCAGCTCACGGCGCCAGTCCAGAAGCTCCATGGACCTGCCTCTGAAACCGCGGCACGGGGACCGAGGGAGGCCGCACCCCGGGCCGATCCTGAGGCTGCTTGTGATCGTGTGTCAACCGCCGGTACTTGGACGAGGCCGGCCGGCGGTAATTGTTGCGCCGACTCGTTGACAGCGCGATCGCTTCGGGTATTCTCCCGGTGAAGGATCCCTCACTGCTGGAGGCTCGGTCGGGCGACCCCACCCACCACTCTTCCTTGACCCTCCGGCGGTCTCACTCCTGGTTTCGTCGAGGTGGCCGGGGAGCGTGGAACAGGTCTGGGCTCGCCGCGATCCAGGCCGTCCGACCGGCATCGGCGCGCCGTGGCGGGAGCTAGGAGAACACACTGAAGCCGCGGGATGGTCACGCCGGCGAGCGGCCCGCTACGGCGGGTCGGGAGCGTGCGCGCGTCGTGGCCGGCTTCCACCCCACGGAGCAGCCCGATCCGCGGTACCGCTGCGTTCACGAGCTCTTCGCCGAGCAAGCAGCCGTGGCCCCGGATCGCGTCGCGCTGGTGGACGGGGCGGGAACGTGGAGCTACGCCGACCTTGACTCACGATCCGGCCGCCTGGCGGGCGAGTTGCGCCGCAACGGCGTCGGCCCGGAGGTTCGCGTGGGGGTGCACCTCGCCCGCTCTCCGGCCGCGGTCTCGGCGCTGCTCGGCGTGCTCAAGGCTGGTGGTGCGTACGTTCCCCTGGACCCCAGCTATCCCTCCGGGCGGCTGCGCTGGATGATGGAGGACGCGGGTATCCGCGTACTGCTGTCGAAGGAAGGCAGCGGCGCACCATCGCTGCCGGGCTGCCGCGTGCTCGACGTGGACTCGGTCGACGGCCGCGCCTCGGAAGACGCCGCCGTGCCGCGAACGGGAGTCTCTTCCGAGGGCCTCGCCTATGTCATGTACACCTCCGGCTCGACCGGCCGGCCGAAGGGCGTCGCGGTGCCTCACCGGGCCATCGTCCGGCTGGTGAGGGGAGCCGACTACGCTTCGCTCTCCGGAGAGGTCTTCCTCCTCTTCGCGCCGCTCTCGTTCGACGCCTCGACTTTCGAGATCTGGGGCAGCCTGCTGAACGGCGGCCGTCTGGTGATCGCTCCGCCGGCGCCCTCCCTGGCCGACCTCGCTCGGATCGTCCGGGAAGAAGGCGTGAGCACGCTGTGGCTGACCGCGGGGCTGTTCCACGAGATGGTGGATTCAGGGATCGAGGGCCTCCGCGGCCTCAAGCAGCTCCTGGCGGGCGGCGATGTGCTCTCGCCGTCCCACGTGCGACGGGCCATGCAGGCGCTCCCCGACACGCGGCTGATCAATGGCTACGGGCCGACCGAGAGCACCACGTTCGCCGCCTGCCATCGGATCCTCCCCGCGGATACGAGCGGCCCGATCCCCATCGGGACGCCGATCTCCGACACCCGGATCCACATCCTTGACGCGGCCCTCGATCCGGTGCCGGTCGGCGTGGACGGGGAGCTCTACGTGGGAGGCGGCGGGCTCGCGCGCGGCTACCTCGGCCGGCCCGACCTGACCGCGGACAGGTTCGTCCCCGACCCGTTCGGCGGGCCGGGCTCGCGCCTGTACCGCACCGGCGATCTCGCGCGCTTCCGCCCGGACGGGGCGATCGAGTTCCGGGGCAGGTCGGACCAGCAAGTGAAGATCAGGGGCTTCCGGATCGAGCCTGGCGAGGTGGAGAGCGTCCTCGCCGGGCACCCGGCGGTCGCGCAGGCCGCGGTGACCGTGCGCCCGGATCCCACCGGTGAGAAGCGCCTGATGGCATATGCGGCCGACGGAGGCCGCGGGAACGCGAGCGGCGCCGACCTGACCGCCTGGCTCAGGGAGCGCCTTCCCGAGCACCTGGTGCCGTCGAAGGTGCTGGTACTGGACCGGCTTCCGCTGAACGCCAACGGCAAGGTGGACCGTGGGGCCCTGCCGCAGCCAGACGAGACCGCCGCCCAGGCGGCCGCGGGGGACGTCGTCGCTCGCACACCCACCGAGGCCGCGATCTCCTGCATCTTCGCCGAGGTCCTCGGCAGCGCGGAGATCGGCCGCGAAGAGAGCTTCTTCGAGGCCGGCGGCCACTCGCTGCGGGCGCTTCGCGTCCTTTCCCGGGTACGGGACTCCTTCGGGGTCGAGCTGCCCCAGGGGAGCCTCTTCGAGTCCCCGACCGTCGCGGGGCTCGCCGCCGCCGTCGAGCGAGCGCGCTCTTGCGCCGGGCCGGTGTGGCCCCCCATCCACCCTGCCCCCCGTGGAAACCCGCTGCCGCTCTCGTTCCCGCAGGAGCAGGCGTGGTTCACCCAGCAGGTCGAGCCCGGCAGCCTGGCCTACCAGTTCCAGGCGCGCCTCACCTTCTCGGGCCCCCTGTCGGTGCGGGCCCTGGAGCGGGCGCTGGGCGAGATGGTGCGCCGGCACGAGATCCTCCGCACCTCGTTTCCGGCCGTGAACGGTGTCCCCGTGCAGGAGATCCACTCGGCCTGGGCGGTGGCGCTGCCCGTCGAGGACCTCACCACGCTCCCCCCCCCGGAGCGGGAGACCGCGGCGTGGCGCCGGCTCGACGAGGAAGTCCGCCGCCCGTTCGAGCTGACCCGCCTGCCGCTGGTGCGGTGGACCCTGCTCCGCCTGGCCGAGGACGAGCACTGGCTGGTCCACGCGGAGCACCACATCATCCACGACGGCTGGTCGTTCACCGTGTTCCTGCGGGAGCTGTGCCAGCTCTATCGCGCCTTCGCCGCCGGCCGCCCCTCGCCCCTGGCCGAGCCGAAGCTTCAGTTCGCCGATTTCGCCGTCTGGCAACGCTCCGCCCTAGCAGGCCCGCTCGGAGAGGCCCAACGGGCCTACTGGCGTGAACGGCTGACCGGTGCTCCGCCCCTGCTGGACCTGCCCACCGACCGCGCCCGTCCCCGCGAGCAGACCTTCCAGGGGAACGCTCCCCGATTCGAGCTGCCGGCCGAGCTCCTCGAGAGCCTCGACGACCTCGGCCGGTCTCACGGCGCCACCCTCTTCATGACGATGCTGGCCGCGTTCCTGGTGCTGCTCCGGCGCTACACGGGCCAGGACGACCTCTGCGTCGGCTCCGGCCTGGCCAACCGGCGCTGGCGCCAGACCGAGGAGCTGATCGGCATGATGGTCAATGCCGTGGCCCTCCGGGTCGACATGGCGGGGGACCCGACCTTCAGCGAGCTCCTCGGGCGCGTACGCAGCACGACCCTGGAGGCGTATGCCCACCAGGATCTCCCGCTGGCGAGCGTCGTCGAGGCCTTGAACCCCAGCCGGACGCTCAGCCATGCGCCGGTCTACCAGGTCCTCTTCTCCTTCCACGACTCGCCGATCGGCTCCATCGACCTTGGCGGGCTCTCGCTCGGCGTCCGGGAAGGAGTCAGCAACGGATCCGCGAAGTACGACATGAACCTCATCGTCGTGCCCAGGAGCGAGCGGGTCGCCGGAGACGGCGCCGCGGGCCGCCACGGGATGGCGGTGATCTGGGAGTACAGCACCGACCTCTTCGAGTCTCGCACCATCGAGCGGATGGCCGGGCACTACCGGCGGGTGCTCGAAGCCGCGATCGCCGATCCCGGGCGGCGCATCTCCGCACTGCGGCTGCTCACACCGCCGGAGCGCGAAGACGTCCTGGGGCTCGACACCCGCGCTCCCGCGGCCTTCCCCTCCGACCGATGCCTCCACGAGCTGTTCGAGGAGCAGGTGGCGCGCTCGCCCGGGCGCATCGCCGTCACCGGTGGCGGCGCCGCTTGGAGCTACGCTGAGCTCGACCGGCGTGCCGAGGCGCTGGCGGGCGTCCTGAGGGACCACGGGGTAGGCCCGGAGGTACCCGTGGGGGTGGGGCTGGAGCGGTCGGCGGACGCGGTGGCGGCGCTCGTGGCCGTTCTGAAGGCGGGCGGGGCCTATGTGCCTCTCGACCCGGAGCACCCGCCGGAACGGATCGAGTGGATGGCGCGGGACGCGGGCATCCGGGTCCTGGTGACCGAGACCTGCCGGCTCGAGGCGTTCGCGACATTCGGCGGCCCGAAGGTCTGCGTGGACGGGGAGCCGCCGGTCGCGCCGTCGTCCCCGCCCGGAACGAACCGGATCCGCGCGCACCCGGAGAACCTCGCCTACGTCCTTTACACTTCCGGCTCGACCGGCCGGCCCAAGGGCGTGTGCGTTCCGCACCGTGCCGTCGTCCGCCTGGTGAAGGGGGCGAACTACGCGTCTCTGACCGCGGACGAGGTCTTCCTGCTGTTCGCGCCGCTTTCGTTCGACGCCTCGACGTTCGAGATCTGGGGATGCCTGCTGAACGGCGGGCGTCTGGTGACGATGCCACCCGGCCCGGCCGCGCTGGAAGGCCTGGCCCGTACGATCGGCAGGGAAGGAGTCACCACGCTCTGGCTGACTGCGGGGCTGTTCCAGGAGGTGGTGGACTCGGACCTCGCCGCCCTGGGCGGCGTCCGGCAGCTCCTGGCCGGCGGCGACGTCCTTTCGGTCGCCCACGTCGAGCGCGCCCTGGAAAGGCTGCCCGGCTGCCGCCTGGTGAACGGCTACGGCCCGACGGAGTGCACGACCTTCACTACGTTCCATCCCATCCGCCGCGAAGACCTCGCCGGCGGACGCATCCCGATCGGACGGCCGATATCGAACACCGAGGTCTACGTACTCGACGAACGACTGGAGCCGGTGCCGGTGGGGGTACCGGGCCAGCTCTACGTCGGCGGCGCGGGCCTCGCCCGCGGGTACCGGGGGCAGCCCGAGCTCACGGCCGAGCGGTTCATCCCGAACCCCTACGGTGCGCCCGGCACGCGTCTGTACCGGACGGGCGACCGCGCGCGCCGCCTGCCCGACGGACGCGTCGACTTCCTCGGACGGCTGGACGGCCAGGTGAAGATCAGGGGCTTCCGGATCGAGCCGGGCGAGGTCGAGGCGGTGTTGCGCGAGCATCCCGGAGTCACCGACGCCGCCGTGATCGCCCAGGCCGACCGGACCGGCGACAAACGCCTCGTCGCCTACGCCGTCGGCGGAGGAGTGCACGAGGTCGGCGAAGCCGCCCTCCGAGCTTGGCTGCGGGAGCGGCTCCCGGACCACATGGTCCCCGCCAACCTGGTGCTGCTCGCACGCCTGCCGCTCACTCCCAACGGAAAGCTGGACCGCTCGGCGCTGCCGGATCCCGCAGAGGCCGCGCCGGAGGCGGCCGTATCGGCCGCAGCGCCCGCGGGCCCGACCGAAGAGGCCATCGCCGGCCTCTTCGCCAGCATCCTCGGCCGCGAGCGGGTCGGCCGCCTGGAGAGCTTCTTCGAGCTGGGTGGTCATTCCCTAAAGGCCGTTCGCGTGCTGTCTCGTCTCAACGACGCTTGCGGAGTGCAGTTGCCGCTCCGGATCCTCTTCGACTCCCCGACCGTCGCCGGACTCGCGGCCGCGGTCGACGCCGCCCGGGCGGGCTCGCGGAGCGGTGACGCCCCGTTGTCGACCCGCATCGTCCCCACCCGAAAGCGCAACGTCACGGGCTCGGACCGCGGGAGTCCGGGTCGCAGGCCCGCTGGCGGCGGAGCCCCTTGAGCGCCTCGTCGCCACTCGTCGTTCCGGCGTCCTTCGCCCAGCGGCGCCTCTGGTTCCTGGAGCGGCTCGAGCCCGGCGGGACCGCCTACAACATGTCGCGGGCGATCCGGCTCGAGGGCAGGCTCTCGACCGGGGCCCTCCAGAGCTCGCTCGACGCTCTGGTCGCCCGCCACGAGACGCTGCGTACGACGTTCAGGGACGAAGACGGGGAGCCCGTGCAGGTGGTCGCGGATGCTGCGGCGGCGTGCCTGCGGCAGGTCGATGTGGCCGGGGAGGCGGCGCCGGATCGGGAGGCGCGGCTGGACGCCCTGGTCGCCGAGGAAGCCCACCGGCCGTTCGACCTCTCGAAGGGGCCCCTGTTCCGGCCGGTCCTCTACCGGCTCGGAGGCGACGACCACCTCCTGCAGCTCAGCATGCACCACATCGTCTCCGACGGCTGGTCGCTCGTGGTGCTGTTCCGCGACCTCGCCGCGCTCTACGCCGAGCTCGACGGCGGCGCCCCGGCGCGCCTGCCCGACCTTCCGATCCAGTACGCGGACTACGCGGAGTGGCAGCGGGAGCACTTGCAGGGAGCGGTGCTGCAGGAGCGGCTCGCCTACTGGCGCCGCCAGCTCGAGGGGATGGAGACGCTGGAGCTGCCGACGGACCGGCGCCGGCCGCCGATCCTGGGCTTCACCGGCGGCACGCAGGAGGGCCTCGTCCCTCCGGACCTGGCCGGAAGGCTCAGGGGCCTCTCCGGGCAGGAGGGCGCGACGCTCTACATGACCCTCCTGGCGGCCTTCCAGGTGCTTCTCTCGCGCCTGAGCGGCCAGCGGGACATCGTCGTGGGGACGCCGATCGCCGGACGCGACCGACCGGAGCTGGAAGACCTGGTCGGGTTTCTCATGAACAACATCGTGCTGCGGACCGAGCTTTCGGGCGACCCGAGCTTCCGGGAGCTGCTGACGCGCGTCCGACGGACGTGCCTGGCCGCATACGAGCACCAGGAGGTCCCCTTCGAGAGGCTGGTCGAGGAGCTGCGGCCGGAGCGCGACCCGAGCCGCAACCCGCTCTTCCAGGTCATGTTCAACATGCTCAACTTCGGGGATGACCGCCGGCTCGAGCTGCCCGGCCTCGAGGCGACCTTCACGCCGCTCGCGGCGTCCACGTCGAAGTTCGACCTCACGCTCTACGCGAAGGAGGAAGCGGGCGCGATCCGCCTCACCGCGGCTTACAGCGCGGATCTCTTCGACGGGGCGCGGATATCCGTGCTGGTGGAGCAGTACGTAGAGGTTCTGCGGCAGGCGGTCGAGCGTCCGGACGCGCCGGTCTCGAGACTCACGCTCGTCACCGACTCGGCGCGCCACGTCCTGCCCGACCCGCGGTCGTCGCTTCCGGGGAATGCGCACGGGGTCATCCACCGCTTCTCGATCCGTGGCGAGGACCGCGGGGGCATCGCCGTCTTGGAAGCCCACGGCCCCTGGACCTATCGGGATCTCGAGGCCGCGAGCGGCGCCCTCGCGCACCGCCTGCGCGCTGCCGGCTTGGGCAAGGGCGACACCGTGGCGGTGTACGGACACCGGAGCGGCGCCCTGGTGGTAGCGCTCCTGGGGGTGCTGAGGTCCGGAGCCGCCTTCACGGTCCTGGACCCGGCCCACGGTGCGGCACGGCTGATCGAGTGCCTCCGCCAGATCGAGCCGAAGGCGTGGGTCGAGATCGCAGACGCCCCGCCGCCGGAGCCGGAGCTGGCGCGCCACCTCGACGCCCGGGGGTGGGCTTTCCGCCTGCGGCTTTCGAGGCGCTGCGCGGAGCTGGACGGGGCCGGGGACATCGGTCCGCTGCCGGACGTGGAACCGTGGGACACGGCGTACGTCGCGTTCACCTCCGGCACGACCGGGGGCGTGAAGGGCATCGTGGGGGACCACGCGCCGGTGGCGCACTTCGTGGACTGGCACGTGCGTACCTTCGGCCTGAGCGCGGCCGACCGCTTCAGCATGCTCTCCGGGCTGTCGCACGACCCGCTGCTGCGCGACGTGTTCACTCCCCTGCGCCTGGGCGCGACCCTCTGCATCCCCGACCCGGACAGGCTGATCGAGCCCGGCTACCTGGCCGGCTGGATCCGGCGGGAGCAGGTGACGGTCGCCCACCTGACGCCGGCCATGGCCCATGTTCTCTGCGAATCGGTCGACGGCGAGGCGCTCGACTCCCTGCGCTACGCCTTCGTCGGCGGCGACGTGCTGACTCGCACCGTGGCGCGGCGTCTGTCAGCCGCGGCGCCGGCCCTGCGGTGCGTGAACTACTACGGCGCCACCGAGACCCCCCAGGCGATGGCGTGGTTCGATGCGACACCCGGCCTCCCGGCCGAGCCTGGGGGAGGGCAGGTGCCGCTCGGCCGCGGCATCGACGGGGCGCAGCTCCTGGTGGTGAACCCGTCGGGGGCGCTCGCCGGCGTCGGCGAGCTGGGCGAAATCTGCGTCCGCAGCCCATATCTGTCGCGGGGCTACCTGGGTGACGGCGCGCTGACCCGGGAGCGGTTCGTGGCCAACCCCTACCGCGACGACCCGGGCGACCGCATGTACCGGACGGGGGACCTCGGGCGCTACCTGCCCGACGGCAACGTGGCGTTCGCCGGCCGGCGGGACTCGCAGGTCAAGCTCCGCGGCCATCGTGTGGAGCTGGGCGCGATCGAGGCCGCGCTGTCGCGGGTGCCGGGCGTCCTCCAGGCCGTCGTCACCGCCTGCGGAAGCCCGGAAGACCGCCGGCTGGCCGCCTACGCGGTCGGGGGCGGGGATCCTCGGCCGACGTCGGCCGTCGTGATCCGCTGCCTGGAGCAGCTACTCCCCAACTTCATGGTCCCGCGTCAGATCGTGTGGCTCGAGTCCCTGCCCCTGACCGCGAACGGCAAGGTGGACGTCCGGGCCCTCACGGCGCCCGAGGTGCCGGCGCGCCCCGCAACCGAGGAATCGTCCGCGTCAGCGACCGAGGAGATCCTCGCCGGCATCTGGGCGAACGTGCTCGGGAGAGAGGTCGGCCTCGACGACGACTTCTTCAGCCTCGGCGGGCATTCCCTGTTGGCGGTCCAGGTGGCGTCGCAGGTCCGGCGGGCGCTGGGGGTGGAGCTGCCGCTTCGGGCCATCTTCGACTTCCCCACCGTCTCGGGGCTGGCGGCGCAGGTGGAAGGGCTGCGCCGGCCACGGGACGGCGGTGCGGCCCCAGACCTGGTCCGCCTGCCCCGGGGCCGGGACCTGGAGTTGTCCTTCGCCCAGCAGCGGATGTGGCTGCTGGACCGGATCGAGCCGGTCAGCTCTGCCTATCACATGGCCTGGGCGGTGGAGATCAAGGGCCCGCTGCGGCTGGACGCCTTGAGCGGCGCGCTCGAGGCGGTGGTGGCGCGCCACGAGCCGCTGCGGACCGCGTTCGTCAGCGTCGACGGACATCCCTACCAGCGTGTCCTGCCTTCGGTGGACGTGCGGGTGCCGATGACGGACCTCGCCGGCGACCGCGACACGATGTCGCGCCTCATGGCCGAAGAGGTCCAGCGGCCGTTCGATCTGGCCGAAGGCCCGCCGTTCCGAGCCAGCACGTACCGACTGGCTCCCGACGAGGTGGTGCTACTGTGGGTGGTGCACCACATCGCCTTCGACGGCTGGTCGATGGGCGTCTTCTTCCACGAGCTCGGCTCGGCCTACGATGCGCTCGCGCGCGGCGAGCCCGTCGACCTGCCCGAGCTGCCGGTGCAGTACGCGGACTTCGCGTCCTGGCAACGCGAGTGGCTGCGAGTCGGGGAGCAGGACCGGCAGCTCGCGCACTGGCGGGAGCGGCTGGCCGGTGCCGCCCCGTCCCTGGAGCTTCCCACCGACGGGCCGCGCCCGGCGGTGGAGTCGCACCGCGGGGCGCGGCAGTGGTTCGAGCTCCCCGCCGCCCTGGCCGATCGGCTCGCGGCATTGAGCCGGAGCGAGGGCGTCACGCTGTTCATGACGCTGCTCGCGGCCTTCAAGGTGCTGCTGTCGCGGTACAGCGGCCAGCACGACCTGGTCGTGGGCTCTCCGATGGCCGGTCGGAGCCGCCCGGAGTTGGAGGGCCTGATCGGCCCCTTCGTGAACACGCTCGTGCTGCGCACGAACCTCGCCGGAGAGCCGAGCTTCCGCGAGCTGCTGGGGCGGGTGCGCGGAACCGCCCTCGACGCCTACGCCCACCAGGACGTTCCCTTCGAGAGGCTGGTCGAGGCGCTGCGCCCACAACGGGACCTGAGCCGCAACCCGGTCTTCCAGGTGATGTTCACCCTGCAGAACGCCCCCCTGTCGCCGCTGGGCCTCGGCGATCTTCAGCTCCGCCGCGTCCAGGTGGAGCGGCAGACCGCACAGCTGGACCTCAGCCTGCACGTCATGCCCACCCCCGTCGGCCTGCGGGCCGTGATCGAGTACGCCACCGACCTGTTCGAGGCGCCGACGATCCGGCGGATGGCGGGCCACTACCGGACGCTGCTGGAGTCGGCGGTGAGCGACCCGGAACGCCGGATCGGGACGCTGGCGCTGATGAGCGAGCAGGAGACGAGCGAGCGTGCGTCCTGGAACGCCACCGCCTCCCCCGTTCCCGAGTGCTGCGTCCACGAGATGATCCGTGCCCAGGCACGCCGGACGCCAGGGAAGGTGGCCCTGGAGCACGGCGCTCATCGGCTGAGCTACGCGGAGCTGGAGAGCCGCTCGGCGCGGCTCGCCTCCCAGCTCAGGGGCCTGGGTGTCGGACCGGACGCAAGAGTGGGCGTGTTCATGGACCGCTCGCCGGACATGGTGGTGGGCGTGCTGGGGGTGCTGGAGGCGGGCGGCGCCTACGTCCCGCTCGATCCCTCCTACCCCGACGGGCGGCTGTCCTGGATGGTCGAGGACTCCGGTCTCAGGGTGGTGGTCGCGCAGCGCGAGCTGGCGAACTCCCTCCCCGGCGGGATCGAGAGCGTGGTGTGGATGGACGAGGACTGGGCGCGGGGCACGACCGCCTCGAGACCCTCGAGACCCGACGACCTCGCCTACGTCATCTACACTTCCGGGTCGACGGGCAGGCCGAAAGGCGTGATGGTCACCCACCGGGCGGTGGCGAACCTCCTGGCCGCCATGCAGACCTGGCCCGGGATCGCCGACGACGATGCCGTGCTCGCGGTCACCACCCTGTCGTTCGACATCGCCGTCCTCGAGCTGCTGCTGCCGCTGACGGTCGGGGCGAAGGTCGTCCTCGCCGGCCGGGACGAGTCCTCGGACGGAGCTCTGCTGGCGCGGCTGCTGGAGACGAGCGGGGCGACGGTGATGCAGTCGACGCCCGCGTCCTGGCGGCTGCTGTTGGGATCGGGCTGGAAGGGCGGGCGGCTCAAGGCGCTGTGCGGCGGTGAGGCGCTACCCCGCGACCTTGCCGAGACGCTCGCCGAACGCTCCGGCGAGCTGTGGAACATGTACGGCCCGACCGAGACCACCGTGTGGTCGACGTGCCGGCGCGTACGCGCGCCGGTGGGGCGGGTGCTGATCGGCCGGCCGATCGCGAATACTCGTGTGTACGTCGTGGACACGGGGTTGCAGCCGGTCCCGGCCGGCGTGCCCGGAGAGCTGTGCATCGGGGGCACGGGCCTGGCGCGCGGCTACCTGGGCCGGCCCGACCTCACCGCGGAGCGGTTCGTGCCCGACCCCTCGGGGGAGCCGGGTGCGCGCATGTACCGAACCGGCGACCGGGCGCGCTTCACCCCGGAGGGGGAGCTGGAGCACCTGGGCCGCGACGACGGCCAGGTGAAGCTCCGGGGCTTCCGCATCGAGCTGGGCGAGGTGGAGAGCGCGCTGCGCGAGCACCCGGGCGTCGCCCAGGCGGTGTGCGTGGTGGTGGAGCCCGGGCCGGCAGACAAGCGCCTCGTCGCATACTGCGTGCCGGCCGGCAGCGGGCCGCCCGGTCACGCCGACCTGCGGGCCCACCTCCGGCGGCGGCTGCCGGACTACATGATCCCCCAGCACTACGTGGTCCTGGACGCGCTCCCCCTCACGCCCAACGGCAAGGTCGACCGCAAGCACCTGCCCCCGACGGCCCCGGTCGCCACCGCGCGCGCCGGCCGGGAGCCCGCCAGCCACCTGGAACGCACGATCGCGGGCCTGTGGAAGGAGCTCCTGGGAATCGACCACGTCGGCATCGAGGACAACTTCTTCGACCTCGGCGGGCATTCCCTGCTCGCCATGGCCTTCATCGAGAAGCTCGAGCGGGCCACCGGGACGCGGATCCGGCCGAGGGACGTGATCTTCCAGACCCTCGTCCAGATCGCGGCGATGTGCGGCGGGCCGGGCGCGAGTCCACCCAGCAAGCCACGGCGCACCGGCGTGGTGGGAGCGTTGAGACGACTGATCGGCAGCCGCTGAGCGCGTCGGGGGCTGGGATACCCTGCCGGGGCCCGCGGGGGAGCGGAGTGGTTCGATGAGCGCCGAGGAGGCCACCATCCAACGGCTGTTCGAGGAGCAGGCGGGGCGCACGCCCTCCGCGGCAGCGCTCGTGTTCCGGGGACGGACGCTGACGTACGCCGAGCTGAACGAGCGGGCCAACCGCCTGGCCCATCACCTCCGCGCCCTGGGCGTCGGGCCAGAGGTGCGGGTCGCCATCCGCCTGGAACGCTCCTTCGACCCGGTCACGGTGGCCCTGGCCATCCTCAAGGCGGGGGGCGCCTACGTGCCGCTCGACCCGCGCCATCCGGCCCGCCGTCAGCTCGAGATCCTCGAGGACACGGGTGCACCTCTCCTCGTCGTGCGCCGCGGTCTGGAGCGCCCGCCCGGATACAGAGGCACGACGCTGGCCCTGGATGAGTTGGGCGCCGAGCTCTCCGCCGCGAGCGAAGCCGACCCGATCCCGCTGACACGCCCCGGCAACCTCCTCAAGGTGGTCTATACCTCCTCCTCGTCCGGGCGCCCCAAGGGAGTGCTCGTCGAGATCGGCGCGGTGATGAACCGCCTGCGCTGGATGTGGCGCGCCTACCCGTTCGTTGGCGGGGACGTGTCCGTCCTCCAGAAGTCCCTCTCCCTCGTCGCCTCGGCGTGGGAGGTCTTCGGTGCGCTGCTGCGCGGCGTGCCGACCCTCGTTCTGGACGACGACAGCCTGCTGGACCCGGCGCTGCTCTGGCGCAGCGTCGTGGACAACCGCGTCTCGTTCTTCCTGGCGACGCCTTCCCTGATGGACGGGCTGATCTACCAGGGCGAGCGGAACCCGCGGGAGTGGACCAGCCTGCGGCTCGGCACGACCAGCGCCGAGCCCGTACCGCCGGCGATGGTGGAGCGCTGGAAAAGCACCTTCCCCGGCGTCCCGCTCCTGAACCTGTACGGCGCCACCGAGTGCTCGTCCAACGCCACCTGCTACGACGCCCGCGATACGCCTCCCGGAGCGATCCGAGTCCCCATCGGCCGTCCCCTCGACAACGTGAGGGTCCACGTCCTGGACGCGGAGCTGCGGCCCGTTCCGCCGGACACCCCCGGAGAGATGTGCGTGTCGGGAGCGTGCCTGGCCCGCGGCTACCTGAACCTCCCCGACCTGACGAGCCTCCGCTTCGTCCCCAACCCCTTCGCCACTCCTGGCCACGAGCGGCTCTACCGCACCGGCGACGTCGCCCTGGTCCGGCCGGACGGGGCTCTGGAGCTGATCGGCCGGACCGACGACCAGGTGAAGGTGCGGGGGTTCCGGGTGGACCTGGGCGACGTCGAGGCCGCGCTGCACGCCCACCCCGGCGTGAAGCGCTGCGCCGTCACGCTCGCGGACCGGGTCTCCGCGGGTGGGCTCTGGGCCTATGTCGTCCCGCGCGGGTCGCTGGACCGGGCCGACCTCGTGGCGTTCGTCCGGGAGCGCCTTCCCGACTACATGGTCCCGGCCACGATCGTCCTCATGGACGATCTCCCGCTCACCCCGACCGGGAAGGTCGCCAGGCGCGCCCTGCCTCCTCCTCCGGCACCCGATCCCGCCCAGGGAGCGGCTCCGCAGACGGCCGAGGAGGAGACGGTCGCCTTCATCTGGTCCGGCCTGCTGCGGCGGAGCGGCATCGGCCGCGACGAGGACTTCTTCGCCCTGGGCGGCAACTCCCTCCTCGCCATGCAGGCGGCGGCACGGATGACCGAGGCGCTCGGGGTGGAGGTGCCGGTGCGCGCGCTGTTCGAGGGCCGGACCGTCGCGGCGACGGTGCGGGCGCTCTCGGACGCGCCGCGGACGGTGATGATCCCGCGGCGCGCCGAGGGAATCGTTCCCCTGACTCCGGGCCAGCGACGGCTGTGGTTCGTCGACCTGCTGAACCCCGGCCGTGCCTTCCACAACCTGCCCTTCGCCTACCGCCTGCGCGGGACCGTCGACGTCCGAGCGCTCGGGGGCGCCCTCGCCTCGGTGGTCGGCCGCCACGAGGCCCTGCGCACCCGCTTCCCCACGCGCGGCGCGGAGCCGGTGGCGGTGGTCGACGAGGACCCTCGCGCCGAGCTGGCCGTGGTCGAGCTGGACCGTTCCGGTGGAGAGGACGAGCCGAGCGCGCTGGGACGCCTCCTGACCGCGGAGGCGGCACGGCCCTTCGACGTCCAGGCCGGTCCTCTCCTGCGGGCGCTCCTGGTGCGCCTCGACGCCGACCACCACGTGTTCATGGTCACCGTCCACCACCTCGTTTTCGACGGCTGGTCGCGGAGCGTCCTGTTCCGCGAGCTGGCCACCGCCTATGCCGCGGGCACGGGGGACACATCCGCCCGGCTGCCGGAGGTCCCGCTGCAGGCGGGCGATGTCGCCGCCTGGTGGGCGGCCCGGCTGGAGCGCGACGCCTCCGCCGCCCTGCGCCGCTGGACGACGCGGCTGGCAGGAGCGGATCCGTACCTCGCGCTGCCCGGGACGGCCCGCGCTGCCAGCACGCCGGCGCGCGGCGCGCGGCACGCGTTCCGCCTCTGCGGCGCGCCGGTCGATCGCCTCTCCGTGGTCGCGGCGGAGGCGGGGGTCACCCCCTTCGTCGTCCTGTTCACGGCGTTCGCGGCCCTCCTCGGGGCCCGCACCGGCCAGACGGACTTCGTCGTCGGGACTCCGGTCGCCAACCGGAGCCGGCGACAGCTCGAGGGGGTGGTGGGCTTCCTGGTGAGCACGGCGCCGATCCGGATCGCGCTCGGGAACGGCCCCAGCTTCGCGGATCTGCTCCGCAACCAGGGGACGGCCCTGGTGGAGGCGGTCTCGGACGAGGATCCGCCTCTCGAGAGGATCGTGGCCGAGATGAAGGTCCCACGGATGGCCGGGCGCAGCCCGCTCTTCCAGACCCTGTTCGTGCTCCTCGAGGACGACTGGCGCGGGTTCGATCTCCCGCGCGTCGAGGCGAGCCCGCTCGAGGTCCACACGGGCGAGGCGGCGTTCGAGCTGAGCCTCGTGACCCGGCCCGTCCGGGGAGCGATCGAGGCCCTGATCGAGTATCGGCTGGACCTGTTCTCCGCCGAGGACGTCGAGCGGCTCGCGGACTCGTACGCCCGGCTCGTAGAATCGGCCGTGGCCGAGCCGCAGCGGCCATGGCCGGAGCTGGCGGAGGCGGCCGGCGCCGGGATCACCGCGGCCGCTTCGCAGCCGGCTCCGATCCGGGCCGCCAGGCGCCGCAGCGTCCGAATGGGGCCGGGAGGTGGGTCATGACGGGAGACGGACCAGGCTCTCCGGGCGGGGCCTTCCGCGGCCGGCGCCGGAGCATCCGTCCGGGAGAGACGGAGCTGATCCAGCTCGGGACGGTCGCTCCCGGACAGGCTTTGCCGGCGCTCGTCACCCCCGCCGTCGCCGGCGTGGACCTGCGGGCGTGGGCGTCGGCATCGCGGAGCAGGGTCGAGGATCTGCTCCATCGCCACGGCGCGCTGCTGTTCAAGGGTTTCGGCATCGCCACCGTCGAACAGTTCGAGGGCTTCGTGGACGCGGCGTGCGGCCCGCTGCTCGACTACCGGCACCGCGTCACGCGGCGCACCCAACTCGGCGGACGGGTTTACAGCTCGACGGACCATCCCCCCAGCCTCGACCTCGGGCTGCACAATGAGACCTCCTACACGCGCCCCTGGCCGATGCGCATCGCGTTCTTCTGCGTCCAGGCGGCGCCCGAGGGGGGCGAGACTCCGCTCGCCGACAGCCGGCGGGTCCTGGAGCGGATACCCGAGTCGGTCCGGACGCGCTTCGCCGATCGCAAGCTCCTCTACCTCCGCAACTCGGGGGATTCGGTCGAGCTGAGCTGGCAGGAGACTTTCCAGACCGACAGCCGGGAGGATGTCGAGCGGCAGTGCCGGGAATCGGGGATGGACTGCGAGTGGAGGGCCGACGGACGCCTGAGGACGCGCCAGGTGTGCCACGCGGTGGCCCGCCACCCCGCCACCGGCGAGATCGTCTGGTTCAACCAGGCCCACCTGTTCCACTCGTCCTGCTATACCCCGGGGCTCCTCGAGCGCATGTACGCGGACGCCGCCCCGGAAGACCTTCCGTACAATGTCTACTTCGGCGACGGGGCCGCGATATCGGCTGAGGAGTTGCGCCTGGTTCGGCGGGCTTACGACGAGGAGACCCGCGTGTTCGCGTGGGAAGAGGGAGACGTGCTGCTCCTGGACAACATGCTCGTGGCGCACGGGCGCCGCCCGTACCGCGGTCCGCGCCGGATCGCGGTGGCCATGGCGCAGCCCCGCTCGGACCCGGGCGCGTGACGCCGGCGGGAGAGCACCTGCCGCAGGGCACGATCGACGGGTTCCGCATCTCCCCGCCCCAGGCCGGGGTCTGGCGGCTGCAGGGATCCGGCGGCCCGCGGACGACGCCGCTCCGCGCCGCGTGCCTCGTGCGCCTCGCGGGACGGCTGGACTCCTCCCGCCTGGCCGACGCCCTCGACCTCGTCGTGGGGCGCCACGAGAGCCTCCGGACCTCGTTCGTCGTCCCTCCCGGCCTGACGCTCCCGCTGCAGGTCATCCGCGACGCGGGGCCACATCTGTGGCACGAGGACCTTTCGGAGCTGCGGGCCGACGAACGGCGCGAGGCGGTGGAGCGGGCCTGGCTGAGCGGGCTCGAGCGGGAGCTGGACTTCGACGGCGCCACGCTCTTCGAGGCCCGCTCGCTGGCGGTCTCGCCGGACCTCGGTTACCTCCTGTTGAGCGCCCCAATGCTCTGCGCCGACCTCCGCTCCCTCGAGATCGTGGCCGAGGAGCTCGCGTTCGCGTACGCGGGCGAGTTGGACACGGCGGCCGAGCCGATCCAGTACGCGGACTACGCCGAGTGGGCTCACGAGCGGGAAGGAGCGGCCGCGCCCCGGCGGGAGAGCGCACCCCGCCCCGACCCCCTGGTCCTCCCTCTCGCGAGGCCGCCCGGGAGCGGCGCGATCCAGCCCCGCACGCTCGACGTGCCAACCGCGGCGGAGCTGGAGTCGTCGGTCCGCGCGCTGGCCGGAGCCTTGGCCGCTCGACCGGACGAGGTCGTCCTCGCCGCCTGGGCGGCCCTCGTCTGGAGACTCACCGACCGGACCGAGCTGCCCCTGGCCGAAGTGTGGGACGGCCGCGACGACGCCGACCTGGCCGGCGCAGTGGGCTGCTATGCGCGGACGACGCTCCTGGAGATCTCCCTCGACCCGCGGGCCAGGTTCCGCGACGCCGTCGAGGCGGTGCGTCGGGCGCGGGCGGGCCGGAGGCCGGAGGCGCCCGAGCCCGACGGCGCCGGGCTCGCACCGCGAAGCTCCCACGCCTGCATCGGCTTCTCCTTCCACGCTCCCCGCTCCCCCCTGAGGGCGGGCGGCCTCGCCTGGTCCGCGTCGCGGCGGCACGAGCTCGCCTTCCCCTTCGCGCTGTCGCTGTCCTGGTTGGGGACGGAGGATGCCGCGGCCGCGATCGGCTACGACGCATCGGTCCTCCCGCCCGAGGCGGCGGCGCCGCTGCCCGAGCGCGTCCAGGGGCTGCTCCGAAAGGTGTCGGAGGACGAAGCGGTACCTCTCGCCCGGCTCACCGCTCCCGGACCGGTCGAGCGCCGGTCGTTGCTCGTCGCCTTCAACGCGACCACTGCGCCGTACCAGGCCGAGAAGGGCGTCCACCAGCTCGTCATGGAGCAGGCCGCTCTCGCGCCGGACCGCGTCGCAGTCGCGTCGGGCTCCTCACGGCTGAGCTACGGCGAGCTGGACCGCCGGTCCGACCGGATCGCGGGACGGCTCCTCGAGCTCGGGGCAGCGGCCGGCAGCCTCGCCGCGGTGTGCCTCGACCGGAGCCCCGACATGGTGGCCGCCGTCCTCGGGGCCCTGAAGGCGGGCGCGGGCTACCTGCCTCTCGATCCGAGCTACCCCCCCGAGCGCGTCGCGTTCATGCTCGAGGACTCCGGCGCCGGGATCCTCCTGACCCAGCGGAGCCTCGCCGAACGCATCCCCGCGGGCGGGGCGCGGGTCGTGCTCGTGGACGACGAGGCGGTAGGTGCGACGGGCGGGGACGAGGTCCCGACGCCCGCGGGCGGCGAGGCGCCGGCGTACGTCATCTACACCTCCGGGTCCACGGGAAAGCCCAAGGGGGTGGTGGTCCCGCACCGCGCGGTGGTGAACTTCCTCGGCAGCATGAAGGAGCGGCCGGG